>ERZ857955.456-NODE-456-length-47907-cov-7.102357_pt1 | contig 47907 bp, 71 predicted proteins | sample MGYA00519956_ERZ857955 | MGnify/ENA primary metagenome ERZ857955 (study PRJEB31778, sample SAMEA3449378) | human gut metagenome | biome: human gut; feature: human-associated habitat; material: faeces | place: United Kingdom | collected 2010/2012 ...
CTTTATTCACGATATTGGACGGAAACCGGTCTCTTGCCTGTGGTGCCCGGATGATTGCGCCGTCTGTAAAGTACTCGATATTCCCGTTTTCATCGTATTCTTTTTTATCCAGTCCGTTAATCGTCAGCCCGTCTTTTCCTGCCGGCTGGATACAGGTGTAAAGCTTCTCTGCATCTGTGGTTTTTCGGATTCCGGTAATTCCTTTTCCATATCGCAGTACGATGTCATTCCGGTATTCTCCGATTCCACTGTCGGTGTCGGAGTGTTCCCGGTAAACATTTAGGATGATCTCCTTAAGAGAGTAGTCCCTGTTTAAGACCGTCTCAAATTCGATTTCCGCAAAAAAGACGTTGGCCAGAGAAAACAATCTCTTTAATACTGACGTTGTACCTGTCCATTCGTTGGTGATTCGCTTGTCCGATACTTCGTTGAGCCCCAATTTTAGTGTTCTCTCTGCGTCAAATACGGCAAGGTACTCTTCAAAGCTCATTGCTTTTTCGGCTTTATATTCGCCAGCATCCTCATTGATAAGCTCAAATGACAGAGACCATGCCGTGGCTGTTATTGTCTGCTCTGTCTGCTCGGTGTTTACGATGTTTAGATAATAGGATTTACCCTTATAATTAAACGCCACCTTATTCCCGGCTGTGATATGCTGTGCGTCTGGATGCTTTGCATTGACCGTAAAAGTGTAGGTGTTCGCTGTGCCCTGCAAGTATTCATGGAGTTCATCATCCCAGTAGTGTATGGACTTTTTATGTGCATTATCCATAAATGCTACTGGTGTGTTATTTGCACTTAAAATCGCAATTCTAATACTGTCCATTACAAGTATACCTCCCGTATTTTTGCTTTGATATGCGGCGGTGGAGATGAAAAGGAAGAATAGCAGAACTGCACTTCTGTTGTTCCGGGTGGCACTTTAAAATAGTCCGTCCCCGTAATCTCATCTCCCTTAGCCACCATCCCATTAACGTAGACCTTCGTACTCTCCCCGTCTATAGACACCACATCTCCGGCACGGTACCGGTTTGGAACATCCTGATATTTTTCCACGTTGTCCTTACGAAACCAGATGCTTTTTAAATAGTTGTGCGTAACGTACTGGTTCGACAGATTTCGGTCCCCCCACTGTCCAATCCAGATCTGGATTTTCTCGCATTCCATATCTTTGATTTCCGGGATAGTAAAGTGGTAATACTTCCCGTACCAGAAAATACGCAACTTGTCACCCTCTTTTAAGAAATCATTATGCCCGCCACCCATCTTTAAATTAAATGGGTTTCCCTCATAAGATGTCGGCTGAAAATCCAGTGTCTTGATCTTCTTGTTTTGAGGTGCAAACCAGTCCACATGCGCCGTATTACCAACCGTATCACTCTTGTTAATAGACATGGCGCAGATTACTTCATTATCTCCTGTCAGAAATGCAATGGTCTGCGCTCCCGTCTGTCCCATCAATCCGGTTTCAAACCAGTGCTGTGTGTAGCAGTAAAAGTTCTTTGCACCACGTCTTCCCTCGCTGTCCACCGGGATAGTAAGTGTTTTCATTCCACCGTTCCAGAATCCGGATGTTGCCTGTCCACCTTTTAATGCCATCACATTGTATCCAGCAACGTTCCGTACTTCGAGCGTTCCTTGCGTGGTGTTTTCCGGATTTTGGTAAGAGTTGCCATGATCATCTTGAAACAAGCCGTAACCGTTAAACAGTTCTTCGGACGCTTCGTAGTTCTCTCCGTCCGCCTCTTCCTGTTTTCCGAGCTGGATCACTCCATACTGGCTCACAAGTCCGATAAATCCGTTTTCGTGTTGGTGCGTGATCTCGTAGTCCACTTCTGCCCATTCGGTGCCGTTGTTTTGGATGGTAATTGTCTGGTATCCGTCTTGCTGTACACCATTAAATTCAAATTCGCCGACAGAGTACGCTACCCCATCCGGGATAAGCCAAGTGATTGTACCTTTTCCAAATATTGCAACCTGTGTCACATCAAGGTTTCCGTCCGGTATCGCATAAAAGTAGCGATCTGGATAATTCCCGAAGACAAGTTTCTTAGGTTCTGAGACATTTAAAATCTTCTGGATTGCATTATAGCTCTCTGCGATATCCCCAACAAATTCAAAGGGCATTTCTATTGTTCTGGACTTATAAGTTGTATACCCGTAATCTTCCCCTTTGCACGATTCTGCGCCGTCCAAAAGTTCTGTTTCACGTTCTACCCCGCTAAATGGGGAGAATCCAGAAAGCACGTTTAAATACTTTCCGAGTTCCTGATCGTCAAATTTTACTGATAGGCTCAATTTCTATCCCCTCCTAACATCTTCCGAAAACTTGAATTCTTTTCTATTTGTTTTTCCATCGGTGTTGCAAGTACTCTGGATGTCTCCACGGAATCGATTTTATTGATAATTTCAAACGGTCGGTTTGCGAGTCTGGATAATCGATCTACCGCGTAGATCAGATCGCTATTATCTGTCGTTCTGACCGCTGATCTGGAAGCGACATATCCACTTGCTGTCGGGCTTGCAGACGTTGTAACACCAAGAGCAGCTCCCTGTATCCGGGACACCATCTTGTTTGCCTGTTTTTCCATGTCTTTGTATGGGATATTATCCTCGAATCCAACCCCGATACCGAGAGCCATGTTTTTTCCAACCTGATCCCTAAATACACGGGATGGGGAATGGATACCAAGTTTGCTTTTAACCCAATTCAGGGCATCTGTAGCAGCACTCACGGCGGCATCTACTAGCTGTCCAGCCGCAGAAGCGACACCAGATGCAATCCCCTTTATGATGTTAACTCCAATGCTAAGCCAATCGACACTTAAAAATGCGTTTTTGATGGAGGAAATGATTTGCGGTATTTTACCTACAAGGTTTGGTATAGCTCGAATCAAGCCAGAAGCTAACTCTCCGATAATTTTAATTCCAGTGGATAAAATCTGTGGAAGATTACTTGCTATGCTAGCTACAAAACGTGCTATTGCCTGTGCTGCAGCGGATACGATAGCCGGCAGATTGTTTATGATTCCATCAACAAGGCGTAAAATCATCTGAACACCGGACTGCAATACTGAAGGGAGAGAGGACAAAAGACCATTCACAAAGTTCGTAATCACCGCTACTCCCTGAGTGATTAACTGTGGCAAATTTTGCAATATACCGATAACAAGTTGTGTTACCATCTCGAATCCCTTTGTAAGCAGTGCTGGAATTCCCGTTGCGACACCAAGTAAAAACTGGTTCAGCAGTTCCATCCCAGTGGAGATAAGCATCGGAGCATTTTCCATTATTCCGGTAAATAGTCCATTCACAATGTTTCCGGCAGCTTGAATCATACCGGCAACGCCGTTTTCTTCAAATCCTTGCGTCAACTGTTCAATTGCGCTAATTGCCGCAGGCAACAAAGACCCTGTCAATCCATCAGATATTGGTTTCACAACCTCGCCAAGAAGCTGTTGAGCGTTATCCTTTAATGTGGAGATCAGACCACTAAACGTCTGGCTTTGCTTTTCCATACTCTGGAAGTACTTTCCACCCTCAGACGTTGCCCTCTGCATAGATGCTGTAATTTCATCGACAGAGATCGTTCCCTTGCTGATTCTGTCGTACAGTGACGCCATGGATTCCCCTGTGCTCTCAGAAATTTCTTGCAGTGGATTAAATCCAGCTTCAATCATCTGTTTGACATCTTCCAACGATACCTTTCCAGCAGAGGACATTTGACCGTAAGCAGTAGCAATTCTGGACATTTTTTCGGCAGAGCCTTGGGAAATATCACCGAGCATCATCATGCTGTCCATAGCTTCATCTGCGCTAAAGCCATAGTTCATTAAGAGCTGTGTAGTATCTGCCAAGTCTGGAAGTTCAAACGGTGTTTCCGCTCCAACTTTCTTTAATTTGTCGATTACTTCCGCAGCCTTTTCTGCGGATCCAGTCATAACCTCAAATGATGTCTGGTAAGACTCTATGGATGCATTGTATTTTACTCCGGCTACAACACCAGCTCCAAGCGCAGCCGTCACAGCGCCAACCGCAGCAACTGCCACTCCCGCACCTTTCTTGGCTATTCCACCAAGTTTAGAAATTCCGGAATTAAATCCGGATTCATTTATTTCCGTATCAAATTTTAATGAGCCATCATAACCCATACTATCCCTCCTTTATGGATAGCACAGGCTCATAGGCTCACTTAAGTGCTTTATTTCTTAATTTCTATTTCTTTCTTACAAGTCCGACATTTAACATAGATGCCGTGGCTTCTGGCTGTATTGTCTGCAATAGCAAGTTTGCAGCCGCACACAGGGCATCTAATCCATTCCCGGACTAATATCGGTTCTTTTTTCATGATTCCACCTACATAAAAGCGTCACCGATTTCAAAATCAGTCAATTCTTCCTGTTTTAACTCGATCAGTTTTTTAATTTTCTGGATTCTCTTTTTCTCTTCCGGGTCTTTAACTTCGCTCAGATTAATCCCTCTGTACATAATTCTTTTCTTGATCTCATTGTCTTCTGATAATCCATCAAAAAGCATCCGGAATTTCCACCAATGCAGATATTTAATATCAATCAAGTCAATCCCGTAATCGCGCAAAAATGCTGATAATATATAGGGATAATCGATGGAAAAGGAAAAAAGATTCTTCTGCCTCACTGTTCCGGTTTGACTGGCTTCTCCGTCTGAAAAATTAGCGCTCATAAAGTCGCATAATGCGTCAATTGCAGGCTGCGATATTTCGACATCGTCGAGAAAATACTCACTCAAAATCAACAGCTTATCCACAGACTTGATATCTTTATCTTTTAACATATCCAAAAGAGAAATATAGTCCCGAAAATCGGTTCTGATTCTTACAAGCCTTCCGCTTACCATTACCGATGTCGGGAGGGCTTCATAGAAGAGGTTCATCGGTTCTTCTTCGCCCCTCTCCTTGCCTTCCTGTTTGGTGCATACTTGTTAACCACGCTGTTATATCTGGACTGCTCGCTGTTCCGGAGATCAAACAAAGAATTGGCTGCTTTAACTCTCATGTCCATGCTGTTCTTGCCGAGAAACATTTTCCCACTCGTTCCGTTTCCGAATAATCGATCATAAAAATCATCAAAAACCTTACATTGTGCTCTCGTGATCTCGGATACTTTTCCAACTTTCGGCACTTTTTCGGATTCCTCAACCATTTTTTCGTAGCAGCCCTCGAATTTCTCCATAAAATCTGCGTCCGTAAAATCAATTTCCGTTTCAAAATTGTTAAATTTCCACTGGCTCATCGGCTCACTCTCCTTTTCTTTCATTCAACTGCTGCGTAATCACCTTTGGTATAAGTAACCGTCTTGCTTGTAAAATCAGTTTCTGCAACGTATCCATCCTCGATGTCGGACACGGATTTAAGAGATCCGCTATACACAAGCGCATCCGTTCCATCTCCGTCCGAATCCGGGATAACCGCATAAGTACGCTTTGTTGCGTAGCATTTATCCCCGTTATCACTTTTCTTAAAGAAATCGACAACTACAACCTCTACATGTGCGTCATCTCCAAGCTTTTCGCCATCGTGGATTGTTGCGATTTTTTCGTGTACCGGGTTATTTGTGTACCGGTCGAATGAATATTCGATTGCCGGCGCGTACCCTACAACGTCCGCGCGCTCCGCGATCTCATCCACGTACTGTCTGGAATACTCTTTCGGGTTTTTCCCGTTTGTCATCGTGGTAAAATTAGTCATTCTTTCAAATTTCGGAGAGCTGCCCGTTGCATCCGTGTTCATGAATGCTACACGCAAATGTCTGCCGACTAATTTTGGTGCTGCTGTTGCTGTCATACTTATACCTCCTGCGTATAAATTAAGCGGCACTCAATACGATACTTTGCGTTTTCACCGTTCATATCGTACAAGTAACCGCTGTTTAAAGTTTCGATTGATATTGGGTTCTTCTTTTCTCCGAGCTCCGGAAGATTATCATTAAAACTCTGCTGCTCCAACCATTCCTCAAAACTCTGGAAGAATCCGCTGTTTTCAATGTTGATTCGTGCGTCTTGGTCGTATTCCTCTTGACTCGTAAATGCAAATTGGAACTGCTTCTTTGCGCCGCCATCCATATATCTCTGGATAATTGGGTCGCATGGAAGAGGGTCTACAGAGTATCCCATATCTGTCCCAATGTAGTCCACATTTACACGTCCATCACTTAAAAACGGACACGTGAGGATGTACGTTCTGACGCTGTCAATGAGATTTGACATAGTTTGCCGCTCCTTTCAGGATGGAATCTTTGTGGCGGTTTTTCATGCGCTCAAACCACTGCGATTTCTCTTTATGCTCGTAGTACTGCCTACGTGCATAAGGTGCAATCTGGTTGATCTCGCCACTTCCAATCACGGTGCCGAGAGTTGCTGACTTAACAAGTACTACTGTCCGTCTTGGAGTCTCCGGGTTCATGCGCCGGATGCATTCAGAGTCCACGAAAGACTGCGCATTTGCAAAACCGGATTCCATACTTGGCTTAAAGTTTGGATTCCAGTCAAGCCTTGCCGTCACTTTTCCACCTTTTGTTGCTTGCGTATAAATTACACCTCTCGGTGTCTCAATCTGGAATTTTTTCTTTCCTTTTGCCATTACACTCCCACCACCTTAATATGCGGATTTCCACCAAATGTATTGTAGTTTGCAGACGTGACTCTGGCCTTGTCTAATCCGTCCAAGTCCTTAATGGTCTGCATAACAATCTGACAATCTCCTTTAACAAGGTAATCGTCTTTTTTAATCTCTATGCTCGTGTCCGGGATTCTGATTGTGTACGCATCCGCCTGTTTTAATCCATCTGTCGTTATCTGCGACTTTTCGTCCTTGTACCACCACACCTCAGGTATATATATCCGCTCCCATTCATCCAGCCGAGTAGACGGGTTGTATTTTCGGCTGTACAGTGTAACATCTGTGTTCGTTAACATATCCCTCGATAAAGCAATCCAGTATTGCCAAGATATGTTTTCGCAATCCGGTACAGCTTGGATTCAAGTACTTTATTTGCATCCTGTCCGTCAACACACTCTGTCACATAAGACACAGAGTACCCGTCTGTATTTTCGGATTTTACGATCTTTCCGTCATTTGCTGTCAAATTATAGATGACATCGCACATCTCACAAAGACACGATTTGATGCGGTGCTCATTTTCCGTGTCGCTTTCTGCTCTTCCGGACGTGAAATCATACATATAAACCTCCGCAAGATCACGAGTCTTTTTAAACGCGGACTCAGTGGAGATTTTCTCTCCACCAAAGTCCTCAATGTAGTATTTGTAATCTACTAACATGTACACTCCTTACGAATTCGCCATAATGCCCTGCTCTAATTTATTCATTTTTTCTGCTGTCATAACGTCGCCGTCATTCCATGTAGTTGGTGTATATGCCATAACTCATACCTCCTATTTTGCTTTACCTACTTTTGCCTTGCCTACTTTCCCTCTACCAACTAAGGTAATGTCATCAGAGGGGTCTATTCCCCCACGTGATGACAGTAAATTCCTTTTACTTTATTTTCATAGGCATCACACATACCAACTGTTCTGTATGCGTACATATAAGCATCGGCAGCCTGGTTCTGGTCTGGGGAAATAATCTTCGGAACTGCGTGTTTCTGGTACTGGATAGTCGCGTTCCGGTCAATTGCCATAAAGTTGATTGCTTTTCCATCTGAATTCTTAGCGAATCCACCATCTCCGTTTGCTGTCAAGTCAACTTTTGTATAAAATCTTGCGGACGGTACTTTCACGATGCCAGCCCATCCTTCCAGTGCTCTTCTGGATGCAGTTGTATCTAAGTCCTCAACCATTCCAACCAATGTCGGATTGATGAACAGATAGCATGTAGATACATCTCCCTCTGCATCTTCAATTGCATTTCTCGCAGCTCTTAATGCTGCAAGCGCTGCTTTTCCATCGTTCAGTGCGCCTTCCGCTGTTGTGATACCAGAAATCTGCGCATATTCGGAAAATCTCCATGCATCCAACTCAGGAACTACCTGTGTGCGGATAAACTCCCCTGCAAGACGTCCAAATGCTACGCCAGCAGACTCAATATTATCCATTGCATCTACATTAAATTTACGGCCTCTGTCGTAGTCGCATTTAACTGTCTCGTAGTCCAGAGTTACATCACCGTTGACGTATCCAGAGGACTTATCATAGTTTGCAAGTCCCTGCATGGACATCTTTGGAATCAAAATCTCGTTTGCATTCGCTCCCTCTCTAATAAGATCACTCGGACCATCTAAAACAGATGTAAGTGAGCTTTTCTTATACACGAGGTCGAGCATCGTGGCATACTGTTTTCTACGTGCGATTGTATTTGTCATATCTTATCTCCTTATCATTTAAAATCTTTTTCTGTGAGTCCCATAGCAGCCGCTACCGCATCAAACGCACCGGGCTTCTCGGCTCCGCTTCCAAGCACTGGATTCTTAATCGGTTCGTCATCCGCAAACAGGAATTTGCTTTCTTCGTTCTCTTTCAGGTCTTTGAATGCATTTTCAATATCCGTATCCTGATTTTTGGATGCTTTCAGATCATCCGTTTTTAAGTACGGAAGAACCGCTTTTAAAGCTCTCGCACCGTACTTCTTAGCTGCGGCTTCAAGTTTTCCATTAAACTCATAATCCTGTTTAATCTGCGCTTTCTCTGCTTCGGATGCTTCATACTTCTGTTTGTAATCAGCCACCTGTCCTTTGATTTCTTCATAGTCTCCGAATCCCTCAATGGCTGTGTTTGCGTCTGCAAGCTGCTGTTTTGTCGTATCAAGCTCCGATTTGATATTGTCGTAATCTTTCTTCGCTTTACCGACATCTGTTGAATTGGCGTCCAGAATCTTGTCAATCTGTTCTTTTTCCAATCCCATTTCTTCTAAAAACTCTCTTTTCATGTTTCATCTTCCTTTCGCTTCGCTTTTTCTCGTGGTCGCACCACATGTCTCAAGTCAGTACCCAGTTTCTCGTCTTTTGGCAGGACAAAACAAAAGAGCCGCCTACGCGACTCTCCCTAACATATCCATGTATATCCGTTCTCTTTGTTGCTCTACGCCCATTTTCCTGCAGAATTTGGTGTACTCGTACAGCTGTGCCCTGTATTTCACTCTCATGTTTAAGATCTGGTCTGCATCCGCTCTGGCAGTCTTTAGTGCCACGATCTTAGACCGCTGCGCTCTCATTGCGGTTTCCATCCTCCGCTGTTGCTGCGTAATTCCGTAAGCATCCAACTCTTTACCTTGCCACCTCTTTGTTTTGTTTTCTATGGCATTCTGCTTTCTCAACCATTCATCCGACCACTGCCGTTCAGATGCACCTTTTACAAATGGGTAATAATCGTGGTAGCAGTTAGCTCCTTGTAGGCCAGTAGCAGTTCCAAGGCCGCACACAGACACCAGTTCTTCTTTGCTGTATACTTTTCCCTGCCACTTGCGGTGTTCCGGTCTGGCTCCCGGATGCCAGTCAACCTCGTAATAATTTGTACCCAGTTTCTCGGCGTTAATCTTGTTCAGTTCTCCTGTGATCTGCGATACTCCAGTTAATACGCTTCTGCGGACTGCTACATGCACTCTGTTACTGTATCCGGTGGCATAATCTACAGTCCTTAACCCACTGTTTGTCATCTGCGTGACAACTCTCCGGATGACTGTGTTATAGTCAAACGCACCGCTTAATACATCCATGATTGCCATATCTACATATCGCTGGTAATACTCCGAAAACGGCATAAATACACGCCGATTTCCCATAAGCACAGAGAATCCATAAGACCTTGCAAGGTTCTGCAACTCATCCTGTGTCTGCTTCCTGACGGCCTGCGACACCTGTTTGAGCTGTTCGTTTTCCTCTGCCGGAATAAATTCCCGGTTGATCTGCTCATATAAGTCCTTATCCCTTACATACTGCCACTCTGCTATCTCATCGTAGAGTTTAAACATCTCCGGATATGTAGCTTTCAGAGCATCTTTTAGGATTTTTTCTACCTCCTCTGTGCTCTTTCCCATCTCCACCAGTCTGTTAATCTGGTAATCGGCAGTGGATGTGATCTTTCCGGCCTTTCTGATTCTGCGAACAATATCCTGTATGATCCGGTTCTCAGCATCCATCCATATAGATTCCATTCTAAGAGACATTTTTTCGACATCTGGCTTACTCATTGTCTATCACTCCATTACTCCTGTTTGCTCCGGCACGTTCACTTTCGCAGTTTCTTCATCTTCTCCTAAGAATCGCACTCTGTATTCCCATGGTGCCCGAATGCCGGATGCGATCTCGTTTAGCATTAATCGCCTGTCTGTTTCCTCGTCCGTCAGAATGGAGTCTTTAAAGGTGCAAATAAACTCATATCCGGAATGTAGCATACCCTCGTGGAACGCAAGTCCTCTAACAAAGTCATCTAAGCAGTCTCTCAAATTGTCCTGAATTGCTTTAACGCGGTTGTACTTTCGGTTTTTCGATGCCTTAACCTCTGTGGCTGTCTTATCCACGCTCTGCGGATTGCTTAAATCGCCGAACGCAAGACCAACTACAAACTCGATCTGTCTAAAGTAGTTCTCTAGACCGTTAATCAAGTTCTGGTCTCTAAGCTCCGGCGAAAATTCTTTAAAAAATCCCTCTTCGCCGTCAATCCCTCGATACAATTTTTTATTTAACTTCGCTATACCGTTCTGTCCGTCTGGCTCTCGCTTGATAGCCGCAGCATCCACATGGATCGCCCTCTCACCAGACTCAAACTCCCAGTCTATTCTTGCGCTCTGCACGTCCGCTTTCCTGATCAAATCGATCGCATAATCAAAAATAGACACACCACAAGGCGTGTCATCAATCCTGTTCTTGATCGGATTCCGGTAATATCCAAAATCCATTTCTTTCACTCCCAGATATGCTACGTGCTCCGGGAGTCCTGTCCATGCTTCTAGGCTTTCCAACGGGATTTTACGGTCAAATCCATATCTGGTAGACGAGCTGTAGGCTTCGTTTGTAATCTCAAGAAATCCGTTTTTTATGCTGTGCCGCTCCAATCGTACATAGTACTTGGAATCGTCAATATCTCGGAAGTCCAGAAAGACGATATCGTTCGGTTTCTCATCGTTTCCAAAACTTACAGGGATAAACTTGTCTGCTGTCACAAACTCTGCTTGTCCATTTCCAAGCGGTTTTAAGCAAAAAGATCCAAGCCCTAGACCGTCCTGCAAGTTTTCGTTCAGGCTCTCCGTGGTGCTCTCAAACAGCTTCAGGAGCTTGTCATTTGAGATTTTAATTTCCATCTCTGACAAGACTACATCCGCAAACTCTCTGCATATACCCTGTTCGATTCTTAGGGATGTTACATAATCTTTGCACCAGTCTGCATTCCCGGACAGCATACTGTTCCATTCATTTATTTTTTGCACCATCGTGCTTGTAATTGCAGGAGATTCTCTCAACACCTGCTTCATCGTTGTCCTGCTTATCATGTTAAACACTCCTGTAATAACCTTGTTAATAAACTTAAACATCTTGCACCTCACTCTGTCAGCATCTTAATATCACGTTCTATCGTGTACTCAAATGCATCCAGTGTATCAATATCACTACTTCCGTCATCCAGTCGGTCATCTTTCATCGCTTTCTCATCCCACACCGCTTCTTGTAGCGCAGTAGATAAGGTTTCGCAATCCTCTGTAATAAAAAAACGCCCAGCCCCCATGAGCTTTAAGACGCATTCTATTCGGTCTTTTATTCTGTTTTTCTTGGCCGGTCTTACAATCGTGGCTGGATTAGCTTTTAGCATAGCATTTCGGATGCTCTGGCCGAGCGTAGTTTCCGCATTGTCCCAGTAGATAAAATCGACTTTTCCATACTTTTCTTGCACCTCGTTCACAAATTTGATAAGCAGATCATTCAGAATGTTTGAGTCAATACCGTCTTTAAAATCCTTATTCATGTGCCGTACGCTCTTTAATCCGTACACATTATTGTCTCGGTCGTACCCACTTGCCACGAAAGAGTGCCCTGACTTATTACCTCCAAAATCCACACCAATAGCAATCTCTGTCAAATCAGATGCAGCCGGCTCTTTTATAAATTCTTCTGGATGATCTGCGAATTTTCGGTAAATTGCTCCCTCTGCTCTCTTCCAGAGCCCGAGAATTAATCTGTCGTAGTAAACTGTGCCCTCGTATTCTTTGCAGAGCTGCTTTACAAATTCTGGATCAAGAAATGGATTGTCAAAAATCGTGTATTTCTGCAGGTATATGTCCAGTTCTTTGTTGTCGATAAATTCCTTTAACCAGTGTGTAGGATTCTCTGGATTGCAAGCTCCATCAAAGCAAGAATATGTCTTATCAAGACGGGATTTCAGCATCTGGAAGACTTCTTTGTTCCACTTTGCAATCTCATCACCGTAACAATACTTGATGGACGCTCCCTGTATCTTCGCAACCTGACTGACCTTTTCTGCTCCAAGGCAATAGACATCTTCTCCGCATACTCTAGCAACATTCCGGCTGTTTATATTTCCGATCAAGTCGCTTGTGTATATCTCTCTCATAGGTTGGAGTACGTTTCTCTCGATAGATTCCTTTGAAACACCCATAATTACATTTAATCCGGATAGTCCAGCTCTCTCTCTGATTCTTTGCGGCACGATATAAGCAGTGTCAACGAATGACTTACCAGAACGTACAGCACCGGACTTAATATTCCATCGATGCGTAGCATTCAGTATGTACTCATTCTGTTTTTGGCTTAGCTGCATTGTCGTGCATTCCTTTCAAGATTTCATCCAGCTTATCTATTGCTGTTCTGTCCTCATATTCCTGCTTATCTCTCCATTTATCCGGTTTCCGGTTCTTTAACCAGAATATCTGTGCTGTTGTGTCTCCCGGTATATATACCTCATCCGTTGCTTGCACAAGCTTCTCTTTTTCGCATAATTTCCCATGATTATCGTAATACTTCTCTTTTACTTTGAAAGTTTTTCTTACTTCACGAGTGCCCCCGAGCGCTCTTTCGAACAATGAATTTTCCACTTGCCTATCAGCAACATCCTTATTCTTTTTTAGGACTGCCGAAAGTGCCGAATACTTATCTCTCCACGTTCTAAAGGTCGAATAAGCAACCCCCATATTCTGAGCAATCTGCTCATCCGTCAAGCCGTCTCTCGCCCATCCCTCTATCTTTAGCAAGCCTTCCGGCTCTAGCCACTCTTCATATTTACCTTTTGCCATCCAACTCACCACCTTTTCTATCTAATCCAGCTTTTCGTTTTCCCGTCCCACTTAAATCCTCTGTCTTTAACTTCGCTTCGCAAATTATACGTTTGACCAGATACGGATTTTACGTTATCCCAATTTATCCCGAATGTTTCGCCGTTTTCAGCGCCTGCTTTCAATTTATATGTTAAGTATTGTGTCTTATTTGTTTTTGCTGTCTGCTCTCTTTTTTCTGGTGTTGCATAGAGGAACTTTAAATTCCCTTTTCCATTTTCTACAGCTTCTAGCACTTCGGATTTATAATATCCTCCTCCAAATCCGCTGCCTTTTTTGTATTCCGTTTCAATCGTTCTTGTTTTTGCTTTCGAATCAATCACTGAGTTTCTTCCACCTCCGGACAATCCACTTGAGCTTCCTCTACCACCCATTGCACTTTACCTCCTTGAATTTATCGGCATACGCTTTTACGTGAACAATGTTTCCCATGCACTCATCCAGAATTTCTCCATAAAAAATGATGGTTTCTGGTTGTAGCCTTCTGACCATCTCTTTATATCCATCAACGAATAGATTTTTACTGTTCCTATCTTTCATGCAACCGACACTGGATACTGCCACAGTTCCGCCCTTTGGCTCTCCGTCAAAGCACCAGTTAAATGATTCTTTGTCGCTCCACGCAATTGTAGGAATAACTTTGATTCCGTTCTTTTGCATGTAAGCGCCACACCAGTGTTTCCGGTAATGGTTGTATATCTGTATTGCTTTTGGGTAATCTAGATACAAACTGAAATCTGGTGTAAGCACATAATCAAACTCTTGTAGCATCGGGATATATGCATCAATGTTTGTCCATAACCGCACAAATTGATAGTCGTCTATGAAAAAATGACAAACTTTATTTTTTCTGTCTTTTGTTGTTCTGGCTGCATTGAAAGGGATGAACTGGTGCTCTCCATGAAATTCCTGTGGAAAAATTTTAGGAATATCATATTGTCCGCACCCTTTCATTATTATTTTCTGTAAATTTTCATAATTCCTCAAATTTGTATATCTCATTTTCACACCTTTTAAACACAATAAAAGCACCCATCTCTGGATGCTAAGAATTTAGGACTACTGCACAATGAAAGAATTAATAATGCCAACTGAAACCAAAATAACCAAGTACACAATCAAAAATATATAAGTAAAGGAGGAAACTTGCAGTAGTCCACAACGAGTGCAACCGGAATCGAACCGATGACATCTGGTTTTGGAGACCATTGCTCTACCAACTGAGCTATACACCCGTAGGATGCCTTTTATTGACATCCTTTACCCTATCCGCACTCGGGTACTGACACTAAATATAGATCGCTGAATCTATTTTTGTTTGTTTCGCAGATCTGCGGATATCTGCGTTTTGGTACCATTTGCAATGTAAGTCCGGTGTGCACTCCCGGCGCAGCCTGCAGCTGTCCAAGCCGTATGCTTACATCACAAAGCCGTGTACATGAGTCGAACCTGTCTGCCCTACATTTGCCACGGCATAAAAACACCGCCAGACGAGAAAGGGTGAAAGTCCGGCGGTGTTCCGAATGTTGTTTGGAAAGCTTTTGGAGTCTTTCTTCTAACTCCATGTTATACTATATATTATTTAAAGCGGACAATGTGGACAAAACGGACAAACTTTATTTTTCTTTCATCCACCTCTGAAATTCTTTCCTTGCGCTTTCCCCTGTGCAATTTCCTTTCATCTTCGCAGCTACTTCATCCCACGTAAGCCCCTGCATCACCTTGAACCGGATAATCCTCTGCATCCGGACCGGCGCTTTATTAATCACACGCTCTGCCTTTACTTTAATCAGCTCTGCGTTCCTCTTTCGCTCTTCCAGCAGTTTTTCTTCCTCATCCACATTCACAGAACTCTCTACACATCCGGAGATATTAAAGCTTTGCGGTTGGTACGGAAACTCCGGATTACTGCCTGTCACTTTGTCCTGCACAATTGCTTTTCTTCTATGCCGTCTGATGTCTTCTTCCGTCTCTTTCACCAATGCTTTCGCATCTATGTACTCATAAATCACGTTCTTGTCCAACTCTATCACCTCCCGGGATTCGCTCTTTTATGTTGTATTTCTCTGCCATGTACTCTACAACGTCCTTATTCGGCCTCTGTGCGCTTTTAAAGTCGCACTTAAAGGCTTCATGCCCCTGTTGCTTTAAAGCTGTCTCACATGGCTTTCTCGTTGCCATATTGTATGCTTCTATTTTCTTCATTCCATCACCTCAATTTTCTCTCCTTCTCCACATCCTCTTCCAATCCTGTCTTTAAAGTAATCACTGCTCCCAGCCCCAGGATGTAGTACAGGGCTAGGAATGCAATTATGATTATGATGTCCATGTTATTCCTCCTTGTATGGTTCTAACTGCTCTTTCGGCATCCACGCTGTCACGACATCGTATATAATTCCCTTATTTATTCCAAATTCTTTGTCGCAAGCATTGACCGAACCTCCCTCATCGTAAAATCTCCACATGCCCACTCTATCTATGTATCCATCATACACATTGTATTCTTCCGGATAGTATGTCTTTTCTTCTTTCGGAACCCAGGGCGAATCGTAGTCCGCAATCCATTCGGATGAGTGTACAGTAACTTTTACCATTTTCCCGACTTCCGGCAATTTCTCGCTTACCGGAATCCAACCGTCGTTATTATCCGGAACATCATCCATGTGCGAACGGATAATACCACTAATTTCGGTTGCCTTGCCTGTAGCACCTAACGCATACAACGCCTTATGTCCAGTTACATACTCTTTTTCAACTTTGCTTATCTCTTCCAAGATCTTCTCTAGTACGTTCATTTATTTCGTCTCCACTTCATTATCGTATTTCATACACTTTCCATCCTTGTACGCTACACATTTCTCTTTAATACACGGATGTAACACTGGTCTAACAAAATCGCCGTTGCCAATAAGCATTGCTTTTATCTCTTCTTTTCCCGTTAAATCAGGGCAAAATAAAATCATTCTTTCACTCTCCTGTTCCATGCTTTGATTGCCAGTTTTTCAGTGGTAAAATTACTTGTCTCAATAGGTGCTATTGTCATCTCACATTCATGATGCACAAAATATCCTTCGTAATTATTATTCAAACAAATTGTTTTAATAAGACCTGCTTCTCTGCCACAAAACGGGCATTTCTTTAATTCTTCCATGTTACTCACTCCATTTAATTTTCTGACCGCAATTCGGGTAATAAAAATGTTCATATCCTTTTTCGCAAATATATTCACTTTTGCACGTAGGGCATTTAAAGTTAATGTCACCAAGTATGTAGTCCATTATGTCCGGTTTTTTCGGCAACTGCTTTTCCAGTGATTCGATTGCAACTTGATACGCTTTAATATCCTCGTCAATTGCAGAGATGTTGGCATGCGTAACCATTTTGCATTTATCCTGAATATCAATACAATGATTTATTAATTCTATTGCTTCTTTAACTTTCTTTTCGTCCATCTTATAACACCTCCAGCCAAAGTCCATCCTCTCCATCTTTTTCATACAGGAAATCCGTCTCTATCCCGCAGACCGCCAATTCGGTCATTGTCCTCACGCAATCATCTGCATCAGCGCATTTGATCGTGTCACCTTTTTTCAGTCGTGTTTCTTCTGTTTTCGCCATTAGTCATTCCTCCTACTACGCAAACCTAATTTGCTGCTCATCCTCATATATTTCTATGTTCGGCACCCTATTCCCGATTTTTAAATACGGGCAGTTTGCTTCTACCAGTTTCTGTGCCATGATTGGCACTACACTGTTTCCGATTCTAGCCACTTGTTTTGCGATCGGATATCTCCTGTATTTGTAATCCCTGTCAATAATGTAATCATCCGGAAATCCCTGCATTAATTTAAGTTCTTCCGGTTTTAACATTCTCAGGAAAATATCCTTCATGACATACTTTTCGCCTTCGATATCCAGAATCACATTTACCAGTCCGAAACGATCTTTTGTGGTAATCGTTGCAAGCGGATTTGAAAGTTCTTGTCCTCCGCCAGTTCCGTAATACTTAATTAAAAACGCAGATATCAATCCAAAATGTCCAGGTGATGTTGTGATTGTGTGTAAAGGTTCGTTGCATCCCTGTCCGATTCCACTTTTATAAAATTTTGTAACAAAAGCTGTCACCAGGCCGTACCTGTTTGATGTGTCGATTGTTTTAATTGGTTCTGTCAGCAACTGTCCTCTTGATTCTCCATTTTTTGTTTCTCCGTGGTACTGAATCATAAATGCAACAGCATCTTTATTTCTCACGATATAGGGAGATGGATTGTCTATTACATATTTTCTGATTCCATTTGCAATCCTTTTCATCGTTGCATCTGCCAACGGTTTTGGTCTATCAAATATCGTTTTCCCTAAATCAGACCAATCGATATATGCCCCGCATTCCTGCCATTTCGGATCTCTGGATTTAAAATTCGTCTTTTCTGGCCACACGATGTCTTTTCCATCTCTCCTGAAAATTGCATACCAGCGCTTTCTCGTGGTAGGCGCGCCATAGTCTGCCGCAATAAGCTCCCGGCAGTCGAATATATACCCGAGACTCTTCATTGCCGTAATGAACTTCTTATAATCTTCCCCACGCCGTTCCTTAATCGGATGTCCGTTTTCATCCAGCGGTCCCCATTGCTGAATCTCTTCCACGTTTTCCATGATAATCACATCAGGGAGAATTGCTTTTGCGTGTTTGTATACCGCCCAAGGCAAAATCCGAAGCCCTTTTTCCCTCGGCTTCCCGCCTTTTGCCTTGCTGTGGCTGGTACAATCAGGACTCGCCCACATTAAAGCAACTCGCTTTCCTTTCACATATTTCTTCAAATCTACCCTGAAGATATCTTCTGTGAGATGCAATGTTTTCGGGTGGTTTGTCTTGTGCATCAAAATTGCATCCGGATCGTGATTGATTGCAATATCTACTTGTCTTCCAAGTGCCATTTCTATTCCTACGCTCGCTCCACCTCCTCCGGCGAAGCAATCTATAATCAAATTTTCCATTTTCTCAAAAGCCTGGTATACCCTTGCCCCGGCCGGAGGCTGGCTCCTTTCTATTTTTCGCTTATTTTTTATAACCTACTGTGAATACCGTTGCATCAATATCCGGTTTGGATTCGACACCGCCCTGTTGAGCTGGCAACTTGTCCGCACCCAACGTTCATAGAAATCCATGTAATCCTCCATTGTCCTAAAAGTGTTTTTGATTAGATTTTTTGTATCCTTTTGTCTAGTCGTCATATTATTGTCGTTCAGAAACTTCTTAAACGTCTCGATACTTGCGTCTATTCCGATCTTTTTGCTTATTTCATCATAGATGTTTTGGATATTGTATCCATTTTCGATCATGCCCTCGATATCTTTCGTATATGGCTCGTACAACTTTCTTTTATTCATTTTCAACCTCTCTTTCCAACCACTCTTTTTGGCTCTTGTACAAATTCAGGTATTTATCACGGTTTTCTTCATACAGATCGTTTTCTAAATCCTCATCTATTCTTGTAAGTATCATCTTCACTGCGGAGATTTCTGGCGTATCCGTTTCTCCTGTTATGTTGTTCAAATGATCATTATTCGTCATTTTCCTCTCACCCTTTTCTTCCTCTTCCGCTTTGTACTGCCGTACATAAACTCTGCCATATTGCCCGGTTTGAATCCTGCAGACTGTTTTCTATGGCTGCTAAAGCTGTATTTTCCTCTGTCCATGCTTACTCCCTTTCTAAACTCCACCATGCTTTCGAGTTCTTCCCATATCCGGTTGTCTGTATCTTTATTTTTAATTCGTTTCTCGCTTTCATGATGTCTGACCTTTTAATTCCTGCAGCTTCTGACTCCATGAGCAGTTTCGCCCCGTCATAGCGTCCACCTTCCATCTTGTCTCTTAACCATTCCACCGCCTTGTCATAATCGGTCTTAGATACCTCGTTGACCTTGTCCTTAATCTTTTCCAGCTGGATAGTGTTGGTGTTCAGCTTGTTCCAGATCTTCTCAAAATTCTCTTGCATGATTCTGCGATTCTCTAAAATCTCATCCCGGATGACTGTAAGTGCCTGTGCTGCAGTCATCCCCTTCTTTTCTGGCTCTTTCACCAGACTTCCTGGTTCAAGTCCGAGAAGTAGACACATGGTTCTTTCAAAATCTTCTGTCTGTTCCGGGTTCTTTGCCATATTGCAGACAAAAGACTTGCTTCTCCCGAGTTCCGCCGAGAATTTCTCTTTCGTCTTGCCCTGCTTTTCCAGTTCCTTACAGAGCAAAGCGTAATTTATCGTTACTTTCTTCGGTTCCATAATTCCTCCTTAATTCGAGTTCAATAACTGTTCTTCCAGAGAGTCCATGTCGTATTCTCTGCGATCAAAGTTGTTTAGGTTTTTGCTTACTGGCGGTTTTGATTGCTTTGCATCTTTGTTTTTATAATTCCCATCCAGAATCTTTGCCATATTTGCATCATTCATCATCCAATCAAAGGTTGCCGACCAATTCCGGTTATTTTCCCCTTTTAGAAAATCGCTTTCCTCTGCAAGCTCAAATACCTTCTTAATGTCATCAATGGAGTATTTTCTTAATCTTGCTTTAATTGCACGTTTTCTTTTTTCAGATAATCGTGTTAAGCGAGGGAATGACACGCAAGTGGCATTATACATATCAGCTATTTGCTGATAATCTACTCTATTACCTCTTATATCTCTTTCTTTATCTTTATCTTCTTCTTTATCTATATCTGTAGCGTGACTTCCCAAATTTGTCACACCTGTGTCACGTGACATTTCCGTGACGCACTCAATTTTCTGTTTTTCCCTCTGTTTTTGCTTCCTAATCCGGTTCTGTTCCCTGATTTTCTCGAGGGCTTCCGCGTTCTGGTGCTCTTCCCAACCCGGAATAGTAAAAAATCCATTGTCCATCACGATCATTTCCAACCGTTCCAGTGATTGTAAGGCTAATTTCACGGTGTTTTCCTCAAAATCCAGCTCATCAGCCAACATTTTGGGTGTGTATGGGATGTTCTGCGTTAAAAACACCATCCCATTACTATTGCACCGTCCAGCCATGGTAAGCAACATCACCCAGATTAAGACAATGTTATTTCCGTCTGGAAGTTTCCGCAGATGTTTGATCTTGCGATTATCAAACATATCCGTTGTAATCTTAATCCACTTTACTTCTGCCATCACTCGTCCTCCGCAATATAGACCACAACACAAGGCTCATCAGAGTATACTTTTTCGATTTCCAGACTGGTCACTTGCTTATCGTCCGTATATGCGACTCCATTCAAACCATCCAAAATGATTTTTGCGATGTTATCTAAGTCCGGCTTTTTATTCGGCTTTATTTCGCCTTTTAAAGCTTTCTCCTTATTCTTCTTAGACCAGCTATCTGGAATCGGAAATTTCGCTGAAATTCGAACTCTCAGAGGTATCTCTGTGTAAAGAACACCTGCGCTCTGTTTATAAATCCTCGCAACTTCTTTTTCATATTTTTTATTTTCGGGTGGCGTGTATGTAATAACCTTAAATCCGGCTCTGCGGAATCTCGGTCTTGCTTTTCCAACGGGTTTCCCCGGAATTGTAATTATCATTCGTTCTCCTTTCTGCTCCCGGAATTACCGGGAGACAATGAATCTGGCTTACTTAAGGTATTTGTGACGTACTGTGCAGCAGCCATGAACGGGTTACAATTTATAGCAAAGGTTTAACCCTTACTAACATAGTGAAATTCTTGTCGGAACTGTTCTTCTGTTCCGTAGTGCTGCAAATAATACTCTTTGCAGCGTTTTCTTAAGTATCGGTCAACTTTCGATGCATTCTTCCCTGCCCTTGTTCCGTTTTGATGCAGATCCGGTCTCAGTGGAGCTATGAATCCGTAATCTTCCGAAAGTTCAATTTCTCTTGATGTGTGGCTAAAAATATGATGACGCTCCACTCCGTAAGCTCCGGTGTACATACAGTGATCCATGTCCTCTGTAAATATGCTCCACAGCTTCTTTGGTCTGCCGGATGCTCTTTGATGACCTTTTTTCTTTTTCTTTCGCTTCGGCTTCGGGAATGCCATGTCACTGTAATCAATACTCACAGTTCAATCCCCCATTTTTGTCTAAGCTCTTCTTTTTCATCTGGGGTCAAAAGGTCTGCATCTGGTATTCCAACCTCTCTGCAATCTTCCAACACGCCTTTGATGAGTTTGCTCATTTCTTTTGTGTTATACTTGCTTGACCCTTTGTAGCATTGCAGAGTGTGTAATGTTTCAGCTCTCCCTTTTAGGTCTTTTACTTCCTGTGCTCCACGATCTATCACAATCCGGAACACTGACTGTGCCAGATAGATGTCTTTTTCCCTGAGCGGTATGTACTCAAAAGCACCGTGGGATTTTAATTCATTTAGGTACGCTTGCCACCTGGTGATGTCCAACTTTTCCGCTAATTTATCGAGTAACACCCACAAATAAGAGTTCGCGTCAAGGCTTCTCTTTGCTCTGTACGGCTTTATTTCAAGCGTTAATTTCTCATAATCTTTCAGTTCATCGTAGGCTTGTCGGAAGTCCTCTACGGATTCGAATAGGATAGTGTGGCAATCTATCAAACGACCTTTTAATCTTCCTGTAAACCTCATTATTCTTCTCCCATATTTCTCATAAGCTTTTTAAATTGCTCCACTGTCAGTTCTCGCAAACCAGACACCTTATAATGCCGACACACATTCGCTATTGTCTGCTTATGCTTCGGAATGCAAATTTCCAGTGTTTTTACCTGTGATTCGGTCACATAGTTTTCGAGAGGTTCTTCTTGACTAGCCGGATTATAATTTCCGACATTTCTACCAAGCGAAAATACTACTTTTCCGGTTTTCTCATTTTCGATTTTCAGGGCATCTATGTTTCTTTCTTTGTCATAACCAACATAACTTACCCGAAAACGATCATAACAAGTGCTTCCATTACCATTCTGTTTCGCGGAAATTTCACATTTATCGGATGGGATCCAAATAAACGGAGCGGTATATAACTCTCTTCCGATTCCCCAATTAAAGCAAGCTCTCTTAAAGCTGTCGGATGCAAGGCCTTTCTGTTTTTCAGTAAAGCTTTCCGTTCCTGTATCTTCTTTGGAAACCCAGATACCTTTATCATCATCCCATATACTCACGGTGCAGTTTGCGTTGTCTCTGCTATGTTCTCTTTTCCAATTTAACTTTCCAACAGTTTCATCCAAGATATTCATATCGCACCTTGCATCTTTGTATAGTAATAGTGATATCCCATTACTCTTCACCGTTGCGATACGACATTCAATCTCGTTCGCTTTTAATGTTCTGAACTCCATATTTCTCACCTACCGAATCTGAATATTATTGTTCTGTACCAATACAACTCCAGATAACTCAACACCATCTTTCAGTGCCTTTTTCACCTTTGTTTTATCAACCTCAGGATCAGCAAATTTCAAGTATTCCTTGTCCAGTTTTGAAACATCTTGCACCTCTACACTCTCTGATTTTCGATAAGAGATGCTGACTCTTGGTGTTTTGAATTTCTCTCCACACAGGTAGCCAGACAGGTATTCTTTTAGATTTCTCGCCTTGTTCTCACATGACCGCTGGCGATCAGCCAGTTTATTTTTCTCTGCCTTGATTGCTTCTGCATCAGATAAGAGGTTTTTGATCCAGAGAGCAATTCCCTCTACCTTTTTGTCAAAATCCATCTGTAGCTGTGCCAGCTTTTCCGGGTCGATAATCTCGCCTGTTTCCTGATCTACACAATTTAAAATCTCTTCGTCAATCTCGTATAATGTTGCCATTTGTTATTTCCTCCATAAAATCACAATAATTTTGATAATGTCTTCTCCTTACTTTAAAATATCTCTCACTCTCAACAGCTTCTCGTTCTGTCATTTCTTCTTGCTCGGTATCTGTATAGCTAAGCATACTGCTCCTCCGCCTTGTCCACTGCTATTTCCAGTAATCCTTTGACTGCATCGATTGCGTTATCTAAGGCATAATCCGACTCGATTTTTATGTTTAAATCGTAGTCACCTACCGCAAATCCGTTTTTCATAGCGTATAAAGAGATTCTGTCTCCGAAATTCGAAAAATCAATTTCTATGTACGGGAATCCGTTTTTGCCTTTTCCGCGATCTTGAATGTCAAGAACTAAATCCAAAAGCTCATGTATTTTCTTTCTATCCATTGCTTATCCTCCTAAAATCTGTTAATATAGAATCGTATTTTTTCCTGAGTACCTACGGCTCCCCAGCCTTTTTGTAGGTGCTCATTTTTAATACCCAAACACCAACCACCATCCGATCATCGCCAGCACGAACCCGATCACGGATGCCGCAACCTTGTGCCAGTAAGACTTGTCCCGCTTTTCTTCGGGCAGATTGACAGATACGGAGCGGATATCCCAACTGTTTAAAGCGTTCGGCTGCTGGGTGGTCTGGCAGTGATAAGTTCCTTTAATCTCCATGCTTGTCCTCCTTTCTACCGCCTAAGCGGTTTTCTCTTTTCGTATCAATGCTCCCTGAATAATCCGGCAACATCCATCTATAAGTTTTTTAACTTCCTCTTCTGTGCGATCCACATAACAATCATCATGTACTCGGATTGTTGCATTTTTTACTTTTACTGTTTCTACGATCAAAATCATCACCTCTCTACTATGTATGCAGGTTGGATTGTCCGAGATATGTTGTCCTACGTTTTTAATTAGCATCCGAATCTCTGACGATCACATGAAATTTCTTTATCTGTCCATCGCACTGCGTGTATGGGATTTCTCTCGGATATCCATTATTTGCGTACCACTGCTTTACCATCCCAATCACTTCCGGCACATACTTTCTTACAGTTCCTTGCCACGTTCCCTTGGATTCCCATGTTTCCGTGTACATATCTTCTGACAAATCCAACCTGCGAATAATCTCATTCACAGCTTTGTCTGCCGGCTTGCCGGAACTCTGAAAGTAAAGTCTTGCTTGTCTTGCGATATGTACCGTATCCACATACTGCTGATCCGCTTCAATCGTGATTGGAAGATTGACTCCTGCTTTCTCATAAAGAGATTTTGCAGTCAGGAGCTGGATTTTACTGTTGCATCCTGCTGCTTGGAGCATCGGTGTTAAAATCTTCACAGCATTGTTGACACTGGCGAGACGCTCGTTGCTTTGTTTCTTCTTTGGCATCTCATAGGAGCCGGTCTTGCGGAGGGTGGGAAGAACTTCGGATGTCACCCAGTGTTTGAATTCTTTTGCGGATTCTAATTTGCTACCGAAGATAAGGGCGTATAGACCGGATTCGTTAATTACTACTTGATTCGGGTTTCCTCTTTTTCCGTCGGAAATCACGACGGTATTCTTATCTTCTTTCATTACATGTGTAGCAAGAGCATCTCTCGTATTTGCATATCCCAATGCTGTTGCCACATCTTTTCCAACAAACCACGGTTCATTGTCAATTGTCACTGTTCGGATTTTGCCGAACTCTTTGTTGTTAAAAATTTTTAATTCGTTCATTGCTTCTCCTTTCTGTTTTTGATGATTGTAAATAAAATCTCATCATGGTAAAATATATTTATTATTTCATGAGAATGGGGGAATTATATGCCACTTTTTTTGCAATATATCGGCTTTATCATTAGTATCTTTGGTTTTTTTATTACGATATTGACATTTATAGCAGCCAGTAGAGTTAATAAAAAAATCAAATCTCTTAATGAACTTAAAGATTTTCACGTTCATAAAACAGAAATACTCAATCAGCTAGAGGGGTTCGTTCGTTCCATAAATAGTGACCAGTTGCAAGAAAGTGATACTGAATGCACTTTATATAATGGAATAACCCAATCGTTAACTGATATAGAATCTAGGTATACTAACCTTTCTTGGAAAACACGAAAAGCATTAACTTCTTTGCAGAAATATTTAAAACGTGACAATTTTAAGTGGAATGAAATTGCCCTCAAACTTATAACTTTAAAAAATAGCATTGATAAGGAGATTTAAATATGGAAATAAATAAAAATGAATCTTTCATCGAAAAATTATCATCTCAGACTATCAATTCCGAAATTTGCTGGAAACGCGCTACATCTTTCAATAAATTAGATTTTTCTTCTAACCCCGAGCTTGGAATCGTATTTTTTAACAATGAATATTGCACAATTGATTTTGAGAATTCCTTTTTTTCTCATATTGATTCCGCTAATATTTATATTGTTTTAAAACAAATAGAATCCGGTCGCGATGGTTCCCGTGTAAAGAATTATTCAGTTTATCTACAGCAAGAAAGCAATAATGAAATTTCAAAACTTTCTTGTTCTCAAGCAGTTATTTACCAACTAGTAAATTCTATAAATTCTTATTTAGCAAAAAATAAATCGACTCTAAATGATTTTATAGATTCTTATCTTAAAAATTCTCAAAGTTAAATCCATGAATCCTTAAATCCTCTCTAATTCCAGGGAGGATTTTTTGTTATCTTTCTCTTCATTTTTTTTAACTTTTTTTCCGTATTTATATACTGAAAAAAAGTTAAAAACTGTACTACTAAAGTAATAATATCTATCACTATCGTTATTGTTATGATCATGAAGCTTACCTCCTTTTTGACGATCATGCCTACTCTAAGAAATACTCAACTGATACGTTGAAGTAATCTGCTACGCCACAGATTCCAGATATGCAAGATCTTTCACGGTTTCCAGTCTCTTCTTGCAATCCTGGTAAATCTCCTTGTAATGCTTTCCAGTTAATATTCCCGTGTCGATCACATGGAGAATGATGTTTTCCATCAGCGAAAGATTGTTCAGCTGCATAACTGTTGCTTCATCACGTTTTCCAATTCCAGCCATCTTATTTGCCAGTTTTGAATAGGTCATGTAAAGCATCTCTGCGTGTGTGCTCCCCTGCCCTTTTGCGTATTCCACTAATTTCTGAATGGTGTCCGTCTCTGCTCTTCTGGTCAGTTTTCCGGCTTTTCTTGTTTCTACCCATGTCTGAGTTGTCTTTTCTTTGATGAACGCTTCCATCTGATTAAATGCTTTGATGTAAGCCCATTTCCATTCCAGTGCTTTTTTACCGGTAAATCCCATTGCTAAGATAGAAAAGCCATCTCTATTCATTCGGTACATCTTATTTGATTTTCCAGTACCATCTTTATAAGATGTTTTGCTGAAACACTGAACGCAATTTTGCGTTGAGTCATTTTCTATCAAATTTTCAATAGCTCTGATTACATCCGAATGTCTCTTTCCAAACTTCTCCGCCACCTGTAAGCTGTCACACACTGCTTCATCATTTTTTAAATATACGAGTTCTGTCATTCGACCATCCTTTCAAAGTTCAATATTTTGAACTTTTTCTTTAAAAAAATATTTAGGTATGTCTTCCTGTGCCAAATCTAGAAGTTCTACTGCTTTACAGATATCTGTCTGCTTCCACGGTCTCTCACTACTTAATTTCAAGCAAAGCGTTCTTTCTGACCATTCCATAGCTTCTGCAAATCTGTACTGAGTTCCGAACTTCTCAATTATTCGACCTTTTAATTTGTCATAATTGAATGCCATTTTATCCTCCTTTCTTGTTCAAATATTTGAACTATTTGTATATTAGCACCCTTTTCAACCATTGTCAATACAAAAGTTAATTTTTTTGAACTTTATTGTTTTTCATATTGAACTTTTGTTTAGTGTATGGTATATTTATAATCAGAAAGGCGGTACATTTATATGAAGAAAGAAAGCACTTCTACTAGGCTAAAAAAGATTATGGAGACAAAGGGTCTTAGACAAGTAGACGTTCTGAAATTAACTGCACCATACTGTGAACAATATGGGATAAAAATGAACAAATCAGATATAAGTCAATACTGTTCTGGAAAAAATGAACCTAATCAAGAAAAACTGTTCGTTTTAGGAAAAGCATTAAACGTAAGCGAGTCATGGTTGATGGGATTTGACGTACCGATGGGACGTAACGACTACGAATTTAAAGATGCGATTGGCCCTGATAACCTTTCGTTTAATAATGTTGAGGAATTCAAGAAAGCTTACGATCAAAGTATATTCAGGAAAAACAGATTAGAATATAAGCTTTTAGAGAACATGAGAAAGCTAAATAATAATGGAAAGAAAAGTCTTTTGAATTATTCTGAAATATTACTTGGAAATCCGAATTTTATAGAATCCAACAATCATTTAGAAGTATTAGCAGCTCATGAACGAACCGACATTAAAGTAACAGATGAAATGAGAAAACACGATAAAGACATCATGATGGATGACTCTGAATGGGAGTGATACAATGACGATTTATGAAGAACTTTTGGAAGAGGCGAATAATAGCGGACTGATTGTCCGCGAAAAGACTCTTTCCGGCAGTGATGGTTTAATATACAGAAATAGAATTGCGATATCCAACAGGCTGAAAACATCCGCAGAAAAGGCTTGCGTCTTAGCTGAAGAAATCGGACATCACCATACTGCTGTCGGTGATATCTTTGATCTACAAGATATTGAAAGTATGAAGCAAGAACAAAAAGGAAGATTGCACGGGTATAACCGGATGATCGGATTGCGAGGCATCATATCAGCTTTTAATGCTGGATGCCAGAATAGATATGAAGTTGCAGAACATCTGCATGTCACAGAAGAATATCTGCAAGAAGCTATTGACTGCTACAAGGGAAAATACGGTGAGTATACCACTGTGGATAACTATGTTATTTATTTTATTCCCAATTTAGCGGTTATGGAAATGATATGAGCGCAGATGCGTTTATATATAGTGGTGTGAGGTACGGGTAAGTTAAAGGAGAAAAGTAACTATGGGATTAAAAGATGTTTTTAATATCGGGAAAATAGCAAAGGAAAATGCTGGATTAAAAGAACTAATGTCTCCAGAATTTCAAAATGCGTCAGTCCTGAATTCAAAAGTTGCCGAGTTAGAGGCTAAAAAAGAGCGACTTGAAAAGGAAATCGACAAACGCACTTCTAAAATTGACACTTTGAAGAAGGAGGCGATATTTTTTGAAGATGCAATCACATTTCAGGAATTTGGTCTATATACGCCACGATATAATTTTGTTACGTCAGAAGAGTATAAAGAAGAATTAGATAACATTCGTGATGCACAGAAAAAATTGATAAAAAGTGATAAAGCTATTATCGGAGCTACAACTTGGACGGTAAATGGAAGTAAAAGCAAAGGCAATAAAATGATTGCAGATATGAAAAAATTGTTTTTGAGAGCGTTCAATAGCGATTGTGAAGATGTAATAAGCAAAGTGAAGTACAATAATTTTGATATGTCCCTTAAAAAGATTCATCAATCCGCAAACTCTATTGAAAGACTTGGTAAATCCATGTCCTTAAAGATTACCCCAAAATATATAGACTGGAAAGAAGAAGAACTTACATTAGCCTTTGAGTATCAGCAAAAGAAGCAGGAAGAGAAAGAAGCTCAAAAAGCTGCAAGAGCAGAGATGCGCGAAGCCGCACGACTCCAAAAAGAAATTGAAGCTCAACGTAAGAAGATAGAAAAAGAACAAACTCACTACCAGACAGCTTACGAAAAACTTCTCAAGCAATTAGAAGAAAATCCAGATAATGCAGATCTGCTTACCAAAAAATCCGAATTGGAAAATCAGCTCAATGACATAGATAAGGCTATTAAAGATATCGACTACAGAGAAGCAAATCAGCGTGCTGGATATGTTTACATAATTTCAAATATTGGAGCCTTTGGAGAAAACGTTTATAAGATTGGGATGACCAGACGCTTGGATCCTCAGGATCGTGTTGATGAACTAGGTGATGCATCTGTTCCATTTAATTTTGATGTACATGCCATGATCTTCTCTGATGATGCACCGGCATTAGAAGCAGCACTTCATAAAGCTTTTGAAGATCGTAAACTAAATATGGTCAACACAAGAAGAGAATTCTTCAACGTAACACTCGATGAGATAAAAGAAGTCGTAAAGAAAAACTTCGATAAGACTGTAGAGTTTATTGACGTACCAGATGCTGAACAATTTAGGGTAAGTCAGAAAATGAAGCGAAAACAATAATTTTTCAGAACACAAAAACCGCCCCTGCGCCAACAGAGACGGTCTACATATCCGAAGATATGCGATTAAAATCCACGAATATTGTATCATCTTCGGAAACAGCTTGCAATCCAGAACATTCGTTCATGTGCTGGCTGTTATTTTTGTACCCAAATTTAAATACAATTACATAGGAGTGTGATACAATGTCTTATTTTATCTATGCTAGAAAATCCAGAAAAGACGCCGAACTGGAAGCGCTGGGGATTGATGTTCTGGAACGCCACATTACTACCCTGTTAGAGTTGGCAAAGACGCTCTCTCTTCCGATCGGTGCGATTTACCGGGAAGTTGTGTCTGGAGACAGTATTGATGCCCGCCCAGTCATGACGCAAGTCCTCTCTGAGGTAGAAGCCTGTATGTGGGATGGTGCCCTCGTAATGGACGTAGATCGTCTGGCCAGAGGTGATACGATCGATCAGGGACGTGTGCAGCGTGCATTTTTTTATTCCAACACCCGGATTGTAACACCGAATAAAACCTACGATCCTGCAAATGAGTATGATAATGAGTACTTTGAGTTCAGTTTATTTATGAGCCGCCGGGAGTACGCCACAATCAAGCGCCGAATGCAGCGTGGCAGGGAACGTTCCAGTTCTGACGGTTATTACGTTGGCAATGTTGCCCCTTATGGATGGGAGCGCGTCATTGCGCCGGATGGAAAACACTACTCTCTCGCCCCACATCAGACAGAAGCACCCGTCCTTGATCTAATGTATGATCTGTGCGGAAATAAGCAGTACGGATACCAGAAAGCCTGTACCTATATGTCCAATATGGGAATCCTTGCAAGGAGTGGCAAACCTTTTACGCCCTCTACTTTAAAAGGGATTATCTCAAATCCAGCAAACATCGGTAAAGTCCGCTGGGGGCATCGTAAGACTGTCAGGGCTGTAAAAGATGGGCGTGTAGTAAAGTCCCGTCCAAAAGCCACAGATTACATCCTCTCAGATGCGGCATGGGCGCCACGGATCAGCCCAGACTTATTTAAACGCGCGAACCAACCAAAAGGATGTTTTTCTGCTCCAGTCAGAAACGACAGACCGATACAAAATCTATTTGCAGGTCTGGTCAGATGCTCACAATGCGATCGGCTTATGGTCCGTAAGAAAGCGCAAACGAAAACGCCCTATGATATGCTGATCTGTCAGTATACAGAGTGCTCCACAGTCGGGATCCGGATTGATGAACTGGAAGAAGCTCTTCTGGGGTGGCTGAAAGACTACATAGCCAAATATGAATTTGCTGACACTCACGAGGAAGATACTGCTGCTATTGCCGCAAAAGAATTGATCGTCACAAATTTTGAGACCGAACATCAGACGCTTTTAAAACAGAGGGAATCCTTATTTGATTTTTTAGAGCAGGGAATTTACACAAAAGAAATTTTTATTGAGCGTTCGAATGCACTGGAGCAGCGGATCAGAGACTGCATGAATAACATCACTGCTGCCCGTGAAGATTTGCATACCACAATCGCAAGACAGGCAAACCGGAAAAATTTTGTGCCGAAGTGCAAGAATTTATTGAGTGAGTGGGACTCTCTGACTGTCTCGGAAAAGAACAGCGCCTTGAGACAGCTGATTGACAGGATTGTTCTGACTAAGACGAAACGGAACAAGAAAAACCAGAAAAACTCTGAATTCACAATCGATGTGTACCCGAAAGTGCCGAAATAACGGTGCTTTCGGAGTATATTTATTAGCTGCATCTTTTACGAGCGTATTCCTCCGTGCCGATATCCGTAAGTGTTGCGGTCACCTCTTTATATGGCATGGTATACCGCTGAGATAAATACCGCATTGATGCAGCGAGCTCCCCGTCCGGTCCGCCAAATTGTGAAATGATCACTTTGGCAATCTGTGGGTTCGTTTGTGTAATCTTTACCGGATATTGCAATCGTTTTTCATAATTCCACATAATCAGCATCCTCCTTCCTGCCACGGCCACGGCTCATTGATCCATTTCCAGTATTCACTGCAGGATGCCGTGGCTGTATCAATCGTCAAAGGTCCGAAATTCATGGCATATTCTTTCATTGCCTGGTTGCGCATCCGGCTGTATTTTTCGAAATAAGCCAGTGCATCCGGATCCTGCGGGTGGGTATCCAGATATAATTTCACTTCATCCACCGCGAAACTGACAGCGTTGATATGATTTAATAATTCTGTTCTACATGGACGGTCTGTCATTGATTACATCCCCCTTTTCCATAAAATGGTTTGTTTAAAACAGGGAAGATTGTTCCACATTCTAATCCCTTATGAACATCATAAGTGTCTTCCCATGTCTGCCAGGGAACATATGCCATCGCGAGAGTCATATGTTCCAGTGGATCACGGGGAATGCGGCAGGAACAAGGCGACGAGACTGCTTCACCACAGGAGGAAGAAGGATTCTGTCGACGCTGCACCGGCATATTGCGATAAGGCTGCTGTTGACAGGTAAACCGTTCGTTTCTGGAATAAGACCGATTATTTTGCATAGTGTGTTCTTTCCTTTCATATAATTACAGTACATAATATGGAAAATCTGCAAAAAGGTGAATTTTGATGACAAATACAACTCTTTCCTGTACAATGGTTCTGATAAGTGAAATACGACCAAAAAGGAGTTATGTCATGAGTATTTTAAATGTAGAGCATCTCACACATGGATTTGGAGATCGCGCCATTTTTGCAGATGTATCCTTTCGCCTTCTCAAGGGAGAACATATTGGACTGGTGGGCGCAAACGGAGAAGGAAAATCCACTTTTTTAAATATTGTTACCGGAAAACTGATGCCGGATGAAGGTAAGATTGAATGGGCAAAAAATGTCCGTGTCGGATACCTTGATCAGCACACGGTCTTAGAAAAAGGAATGACGATTCGAGATGGATTAAAGTCCGCATTCTCATATTTGTTTGAACTGGAAGAACGCATGAATGCAATCTGCGATTCTCTGGGAGAGGCCTCTCCGGAAGAAATGGATACAATGATGGAGGAGTTGGGAACCATTCAGGACACTCTGACTCTGCACGATTTTTATATTATCGATGCCAAAGTTGAAGAAGTTGCAAAGGCACTTGGACTTCTGGATATCGGTCTCGAAAGAGACGTAACCGATTTAAGCGGCGGACAGCGCACCAAAGTCCTTCTGGCAAAATTACTGCTTGAAAAGCCCGATATTTTGCTTTTGGATGAGCCGACCAACTACCTGGACGAAGAACATATCGCATGGCTGAAACGGTATCTCATCGACTATGAAAATGCATTTATTTTAATTTCCCATGATATCCCGTTCTTAAACGATGTGATCAATATTATCTACCATATGGAAAATCAGGAGCTGAACCGCTATGTAGGAGATTATCATCATTTTGAAGAGGTATATGCCGTTAAAAAAGCACAGTTAGAGGCAGCCTACAGAAGGCAGCAACAGGAAATCAGCGAATTAAAAGACTTTGTAGCAAGAAATAAAGCGCGTGTTTCTACGAGAAATATGGCAATGTCCAGACAAAAGAAACTGGACAAGATGGACGTGATCGAGCTTGCAGCAGAACGTCCGAAACCGGAATTCAAATTCCGATACGGAAGAACTCCGGGAAGATATATTTTTGAGACAAAAGATCTTGTGATCGGATACGATGAACCATTGTCAAAACCACTGTCTCTTTCTATGGAAAGAGGGCAGAAAATTGCTCTGGTCGGCGCCAACGGAATCGGAAAGACGACATTGTTGAAAAGTATTCTCGGGCTGATTCCTGCGATTTCCGGCACCTGTGAACTGGGAGAAAATTTGCAGATCGGATATTTTGAACAGGAAGTCAAAGGAGATAATCGAACAACCTGTATTGAAGAAATCTGGCAGGAATTCCCTTCATTCACACAATATGAAGTACGTTCTGCTCTGGCAAAATGCGGACTTACAACAAAACACATTGAAAGCCAGGTTCGCGTCTTAAGCGGAGGAGAGCAGGCAAAAGTAAGACTCTGTAAACTGGTGAATCGCGATACCAATATCCTGCTTTTGGATGAGCCGACAAACCATCTGGATGTGGATGCAAAAGATTCCTTGAAAAAAGCACTGCTTGATTATCGTGGAAGTGTGCTTTTAATCTGCCATGAACCGGAATTTTACCAGGATGTCGTACACGCAGTATGGGATTGCAGCAAGTGGACAACAAAACAGATTTAAAAAGAAAAGGACTTGATCTTCATTGAATTTCAAGTCCTTTTCCAGATTTATCTAATCAAATCCGCAAATTCTTTCTCAAACTCCTTCCACTCTGCATCTGAAAGGTGATGCACAAAGTCTTCCTCTTTCCACTCCTCTCCAACACCAAAATAGGCATGATCGGAGCACTGTCTTCTGCACAACTTCCGATTTTGCACCTGCTACTGTATCTAAAATCTCATAAACCACTTATTTCTTTTTGCGTCTTTTCCCCAGCAACATTGTCAGTAATCCAGACGAACCTGCAAACATAGATCCGAACAAACCAATATTAGACATATCCGCTGTCTTCGGCGATTCGGACTGCTGACTTGGTTTTCCAGGCTTTGTGTCAGCCGGCTTGTTCGGCTTCTGAGGTTCCGCAGGCTTATCTGCACTCTTTTCCCTCACAGTAACTGTGATCGTCTTTATTGTGCTTGCTCCTTGACTGTCTGTTACCTTATATGTCACTTCATAGGTTCCTGCTTCCTCTTTATTCACGGTGTTCTTCAGCACTTGGATCTTATCTGTCAGATTACCGTCTTCCTTATCTGTAGCTGTTACCCCTTCCAATACGTCAAATGCGTCTCCTTCTGTCAATACTCGGTCGGATGCATCGATCACCGGCACTTCATTCAGCACTTCCTGTTTTGGATTCACAGTTACATAAATCGTCTTTGTTGTACTTGCTCCCTGACTGTCTGTTACTTTATACGTTACTTTATAGATGCCGACTTTTGTTGTATCTACTTCATTATTCAACACTTCAATACTTCCGCTGATATCTCCGTCTTCCTTATCTGTAGCTGTTACCCCTTCCAATACGTCAAATGCGTCTCCTTCTGTCAATACTCGGTCGGATGCATCGATCACCGGCACTTCATTCAGCACTTCCTGTTTTGGATTCACAGTTACATAAATCGTCTTTGTTGTACTTGCTCCCTGACTGTCTGTTACTTTATACGTTACTTTATAGATGCCGACTTTTGTTGTATCTACTTCATTATTCAACACTTCAATACTTCCACTGATATCTCCATCTTCCTCATCTGTAGCTGTCACCCCCTCCAAAGGATCGAAAGTATCTCCAACTGTTAACTCCTTATCCTCTACATTAATAACCGGCGGTGTATTTTTCTTTTCTTCAAATACCGGATATAATGTAATATTTTTTTCTACTTTACTGTCTTTTGTAAAAAGCTCCCCGCTGCCATCCTCTTTTTCTGACCAGCCTTTAAACACCTTTCCTTCCGGAATCGTTACTTCCGGCAGTCTTGCCTCTCCAATCTTCTCACCCTCTGGCACAAATGCAAACGATTCCTTTGAATCTACCATATATTTTACAAGACAATGTCCTGTTGCATTGATATTCCAATTTCTAAATATTGGGTTGATATCTTCTTTTACAAAGACGGACGTATTCGTAACTTTTTCTCCATAATAACTGCTGATACCAGCTCCCGGAACCGTCACTGCTGCATTTTTCTCCTTCAGCTCATCTGTATCCCCAAACGGAGTGTGCCCTGTAATAGTCGGCATCTCTGGTGCTGTTTCTGACAAAAATGTTACAGAAGCTCTTTCCTTGATCGGTGTTGCATTACGCCCGATGGATCTTAATGATTCTGGGAAAACAAGCTCTTCAAACGAACACTCTTTAAATGCATTTTCCCCTAATTCCACAATACCGCTCAAATCAACTGATGTAAAATTTGCTCCACCGCTGTCAAAAGCACTGTTTCCGATGATCTGAGCATTCGGCAAACTCAAAGTTTTCATTCTTACCGTGAACTTCGCCCCATTAAATGCATGGTTTGCAATCTTTGTAACACTTGAAATTTCAAACACTTCCAAGCCCTGAGAGCTTCTGTTCCCTGCATTCAGAAAACAAAAGCTTCCCAGTTCCTTCACTCCCGAAAGCCTCACTTCTTCCAGATTATTCAGCCCTGAAAATGCGTATGCCGGCAATGCTTTTGTTTCTTCTCCTGTCTCTGTATACATTTTTGTATGTTCTAAATCAACTGTCAATCTTTTCAGATTTCGAAATTTGACGTTGTGATCAGTTACACCACCCAGCCAGACAAGATCCTTGTATTCCAGATTTCCGTTTGTAATGCTCAGACTCTCTACATTCTTTGGCGTGATACTATTTTTATCTACGATCTCCTGTATGCTTTTCCCTGTATATGACTGATCATCAATCGTTACACCAATCTCCAATTTATCCTCCGGAACATCATTGACCGCATACGTTGTGATTTCCAGAGCATTTGCATACTGGTTCTCCGGCTCCTGCCCGGAACCTGACGAATAGCTTTCTCTGACAACAATTTTGACCTTTAACGCCTCTACCGGGTCAAACTCAAAAGTCGCTGCACGATTGGTGCCTGTTCCAGTAGATGGACTATATGTAATATTCTCAAAAGACCCTGCTTTTTTCCATCCCGTATCACTGGCCGGATCTGCTCCCGGATCTGTTGTATAATAAACATCTATATTCTTAAAAACACCGTTTCCCACACCATTTTGAGCCGGTTTTCCCAGATAATCGATTCTTCCGATCTTGGTCACCTGATCCAGACTGTAACTGATCCAATGCGGCATTTTTTTCTGTCCATCCTGGCTCCAGAGTGTATGCCACACTGTTGACTCATTACCGTCAAACGCATGCTGAGCACGCCCGTTGTTTTGCCCTTCCCCTGTAAGTTCTTCGCTGTCCGCCACCGGATTCTTCACAGACACTTTTGTATACTTTTCTTCTTGTTCCGACGTCACGGCTTCCTGCATATTCTCCTGTGCCAGTACCACCGCTGGAAATCCTGTGAGAGCAGTCGTTGTCCCAATCATAAGTGCCGAACTGACTGCCACGATTTTTTTTGTTTTCATTGTGTTCTCTCCTTCATTATTTTATTAGATTTGGCACAAAAAAAGCGCACAGATCCTCCTTGTCACAGAGTAATCGGTGCGCTTTTTCTATCAGAGATTGCACATGAAAAGAGCCGACATTCCCCATTTGTCGGTCGCAAACACAGCTGTACATAAACATGGCTGTCATCCCCCTTTCAAATCTCTCAATGCTTTTACCTATGTGCTTGATTATACTAAAAAAAACTCCTTTTTTCAAGATTTTTCGGAAAATAATATCTGCAGTAATTCCTGATGCGGATGTTCTGAATCTGCCTGAAACACATCCACACAATTCAATGCCGCTCCCCCATCAAAAAAGGCCGGAAATAAAAATCCACATTCTGGTTTTCCCGGTTCATAATCTCCTGTAACCGGAGAGATCACGCAGATCAGATACTCAAACATCTGCTCAGATTCTCCCAGTCGTTCCTTATCCTTCGCCTTTGCAGGAATGTCATACCGGTCATGAAACAAATACACAGCATACTCCTGTTCTGTCTGATACACTTCTGTCACTTTCTCGTAAAACACATCCAACAGTGCATCGTTTTTTAACCCACAGTCCCGGATTCCCATTAGCAGCTGACGCATACCTCCCTGTTCAGATTCTGGAAATACATAGCGTTTCAGATTCTGATTGGTCTGTGCAAATGGAACCGTTTTCGCAAGCTCCAGATTTTTCTCACGTTCTGCAGGAGATAGTTTCAGAAAATTCACGTTAAATGTTCCGTCAATAAAACCTTCTGCGTCTGCATAGCATCCTGCGATTCTGGTCATGGAAGTTCGTTTTACTGTCATACGTCTTGTCAAAGCAAGTATTTCTTCTCGATTGATACTCATTGTTTTTCCATTCATTTTTTTCTTTTCCCTTTTCTATGGTTTTCGATAATATATCATCCGTTTCGAACAATCAGTATTCCTCTGTATATACTTCATATCTGTTTCGTCCTTTTTCTTTTGCGCGATACAACGCAATATCTGCCTTATCAATCAGACTATAAATATCCTGCCCTGCATATTCTGTATTATAAATCCCCATGCTGACAGTCAGTTTGTCTGATATATCTGAGTATTTATGCTCTATACTTTTTTCTGAAAGCTTCTTTTGAATCTCATCTGCTGTTCTCAAAGCAGCATCAGGCCTGATCCCGGAAATGAACATCACCATTTCCTCGCCTCCGTATCGAATAACCGTATCATTTTTTCTTACACTGTTTCTCAGTATATCGGCAACCTCATTTATCGCAGAATCTCCTTGAACATGTCCGTAATGATCGTTATACTTTTTAAAATAGTCAATATCAATAATAAAAACAGAAGTCGGTTTTTCCCATAATTTTTTCTGTTTTTCTCCAAATAGTACGTTAAATATTTTCTGTTAAACAAGCCAGTCATAGAATCTGTAAAGCTCATTTTTCTTGATTTCATCCCGGATCTGACAGTCCAGACCACGATGACGAGCAACCCTAAGATCACCGTAATATTCACCAGCAGAGCCACTTGATATTGTCCCTCTTTTTTTGCCAACAGCTGATATTGATACACCTCTCGAATCGAAGAAACATAAGTCTTGCTAAAGTTCTTATTATTTTTGATTATCTGATCACTGTACAAGGTACTATATTTTTTATAGTTCTCAAAATCATTTCTTTCCTGGTAAATTTTACACATTTGCTGATAAATAACTTCTTCAAGACCAAGTTCTTCTTCCGCAGACTGACTTAAGAGCTGTTCATACAACGACAGTGCTTCTTCATACCTGGTTTGCGCCATATATAATTCCGCATACGTCAAATTGACATATACATCTTTTTTGCTTGAAAATTCTTCGTCATCATTTTCAAGCAGCGCTGCTGCATTCTCAAGATATTCTTCTGCTTTTTCAAACTGCTCATTGTGAATCTCAGCTTTTGCCAAGATGTCATTTTTCAAAATTTCAATATCATCTCTGGCATACGCCTCAAGATTTGGAATCCACTCGTCTAACTGCTGCAGCCAGACAATCGCTTTCTCATATTGTCCAAGCTTAATGTAAGCATGAGCCCCATTGATAACAGAAAGGCTCTTATCAGAAGCTTCCCTGTTTTTATCATCCAGAGTAACTTTTATTGCATCTTTGTAATAGGAAATTGCATTTTCATATTCTTCCAGCATAAAATTAATATCGCCAATGCAAGTCAAAAATTTGCACTTATAATAATTATCATCCGGAATATCTGATGTTGTATCAATGATATAAATACCATCAAAATAATGCATCAACGCTTCGGAGTACCTTTCATTCAAACTGTATAATTGACCTATGTTTCCGTTTAACTGAACTTTTACTTTATTACTCAGACCTCTTGTGTTGTTTAGATAATCGGTCAAAAGCTCCGTGCTCTCCCCAATGTGCGCAGCATTGTTATATAAAAATGCTGCGATTTCCCTATGTAAAAACATATCATTTTTATACGCTTTATCCTGTGCCATATAGGTCAAAGCCATTTTACTGTTTTGAATTAAGTCCTCAGTCTCTCCCATTTCTTCCAGGGCGTAATTCCAAAAAATATAAGTATATATTTTTAAAAATGAATCGTCCGTATCTGTCATACTTTTTGCCGCCAATTTGAAATTTTCAATTGCCATCTCATATTCTGCGTCCTGGTAATCTAAATATCCTTTTATAAAGTAATATGACACATCTTGTCCTTCTTCTGACAAATAAGATTCCAGCTTTTCTCTGTTTTTTCCAGAAACACTGCCCTTTTTAATGTCCTCCTCTATACAGGAAACTGCCGCCGACTCCCTGGATGATTTTAAACGTAGATAGGAAAAAGTAACTATACCAATGATTATAAAAATAGATATAAAAATTATTGCAAAAGTTGCTTTTTTCTTTCTAATTTTCAATGTCTCACCTCTTACTAATTTCCATTCCGGCAACAATTTTCTCCACTACCTCCAGACACAGATCTGCTGCCGCATCCATTGTCTCCTGAAATTCTTCAAAACCGCCTTCAATTCCGTCACTCACACATTTTACCAACATGCATGGCACCTGATTTCGATTACAGGTAAGCACGATTCCCGCAGCCTCCATTTCACAGATATCCGCACTAAACATTTCATGCACTCTTATTTTCTGCTCGGGATCTGCAATAAATTTGTCTCCCGAAGCACAGACTACAGGCACTAATTCCGGATGAATCTTTCTGGCTGTATCACTTAACACTTTCGTCGTTGGAAGAAAGATATCGGGATACTGCGAATATCGTCCCACTTCTGTATGGTCTGCCGCACTTGTGTCAAAATCATAGTGAACAACTTTCTCCACAATACAGACTTTTGTTTTGGACATCTCTTCCGTAAGACCACCCACTACACCAAAATTCATCACGATATCTACGTGATATTCACTGATCAGAAACTGCGTTCCGGATGCTGCCGCAATTTCTCCCGGTCCACAATTCACAATAACCATCCGATATTGGTCCGTCTCATATTCCAGCACCTGATACCCTGCTGTCTCTTTTCTCTTAACCAGTTTTGCTCCATAACGCTTCAGTACTGACTGTAGCTCAACAGCAACGATCATGCCGATTGTTTTCATAGACTCTCTCCCTCATAAATAACTTCTGTAATTCCATTATAACTTCTGCACACTCACGCAGATCTCCAGTACGTTCTCTCTGTAATCCGCTGTGATGGTTCCGCCCATTTTCTCCATCAGTGCCTTTGCAATAGATAATCCAAGGCCTGTTGATTTTCTGGCCGTATTCACGGTATAAAAACGATCAAATAATCGTTCTGCCTGTACTTCTGACAAACCTGATGCATGGTTGGAAATCCGGATATCACCGTCTTCCGACAATACAATTTTCAGATCGCCGTCACTGTACTTCACCGCATTACTGAGAATATTGCCAAGAACACGGGACAGAGCATTTTCATTTACTCTCCCCGTGATCTGTTGATCCGGAATCGAAATCTCCGGAACAATATGATTCTGCTTTAAAACGGAGTAATACGCGGATATGCTGCTTTCCAAAATCCCATTTAACGGTAAGACTTGAAGCGTCATCTCTTCCGCTTCTGATATCACAATTGTATAACGAAACAATTCTTCCGTCAATTGTTTGAGTGCCTGTGCCCGGTTTTCAATCGCATCCAGATAACGCTTTATATGCTCCGGACATTCTTCTTTTTTGAGCAGGTTCAAATAACCATAAATCGCAGTCAATGGCGTCCGCAGATCATGAGAGATATTGGTAACCGCTTCTTTTAGTTCCAGGTTTCCCTGTTCATAGCATCGTCTTTTCTCATAAAATGTTTCCAACTGCAGATTGATTGCAGAAGCCAGCGCACACATCTCCCTGTCACGGCTGGAAATCCGGATTATGGTGTTTGTATTGGTCTTCAATAATTTCTGAAAATCTTTCCGGATTTCTTTTGCTGATTTTCGCAACAGATACACCTTGATCTGCAGCACAATATTATACAAAACCAGAATTCCTGCTCCACACCATACTCCAACTTCCATTTCCACTCACTTCTCCTATTTGATATCCTTCCGATTAAATAGATACAATCCTGCCAGGCTCGTTCCGAAAATGATCAAAATCGAATATCCCATCATTTTTCCGAGATTCAGAACTCCCTGATTAAAAATCTGTACGGCCTGCCCTGCCGGCAGAAAATCCAGGATATTTTGATAAACCGTACGGCTTATTCCCGTCAGATAAGCAGGATTTTTTACTGTTTCCATAACGGTTTCTCCATTTGCGATTACCGCCTGTGTGATCATCTCCGGCTGAGACAATTTCGAAAAAATAATCCCCGCAAACACCATCATAAAAACTGCCGCCAGAATGCAGACTACCGCAGAGGTTGTCTTACTGGAGCTTAGCATGGAGATCATATGAAAGATCGAAACATAAGAAAGCACCAGCAAAATTCCTGCCACACAGGTCTGCAGCATTGTCAAACCCGGCATCTCTATCACGCCGAACATGGGAATGCCTGCCGCCAACCCTGCCGTATAAGCCAACAACACGCTGCACGTCCCAACCAGAAAGCTGATCCACAGATTCAATCCATATACTGCATTTCTTGAAGAACCGCTGATCAGTTTATTTCTCAATGTTCCATCGTGATATTCTGTTCCAACATATAAACTGACAAATACCGAAAGCAAAACTCCCATCACCAGAAAAAAATGAAATAGAAACGGATCCAGTAGATAATTTGCCCCACTTTCTTTCATCTGCATATATTGCGAAAGCATCAGGCAGACACTATAGATGGGAGGAATGATAACACAGGCATATGCGCCCTTATTTTTGCGAAGCCGATAGAGTCCCGCACGAAATAATTTATTCATGCTTGCCACCTCCCACTAAGTTGAGATAATAGCTTTCCAGACTTTCCTCGTATTCCTGCACGGAAAACATCCTGCAATTCTGTTCTGCCAACTCCAACGCAACATCGGAAACTACCAGTTCCCCATAAACATTTGCCTGCGTATCTGACAAGATCTCATATTCAAGACCTCTTTTATCCAGAATATGAGCGAGTACAGCAGTATCCGTCACTTGCAGTTTCACACACTTCCTACAGGTATTTTCCAGCTCTTCTGCCGTAATCTCTTTCACTATAGTTCCCTTGTCAATAAATCCATAATGAGTAGCAAGTCTTGACAATTCATCCAAAATATGACTTGAAATCAGCACCGTGATCTGTCTTTCCCGGTTCAGCTTTAATATCAGTTCCCTCATCTCTACGATCCCCTGTGGATCCAGACCATTGGTTGGCTCATCCAACACAAGCAGATCTGGTTTTCCTGCCAGCGCAATCGCAATTCCCAGTCTCTGACGCATTCCGAGAGAAAAATCTTTTGCCTTTTTCTTCCCTGCATCTTCCAGCCCCACCAGTTTCAAAGTCTGAGGGATCCCTTCAAAAGACGGCAAGCCCAAAACATAATACTGCTCTTTCATGTTTTCTTCCGCCGTCATATCCAGATAAATCGACGGGGTCTCCACAACTGCGCCGATTCTTCTCTGCGCTTCCAAAATTTTCTTGTCCGTATTTTCGCTTCCATATAACCTGTAACTTCCGGATGTCGGTCTTTGCAGTCCGCAGATCAGACGGATCAATGTAGTTTTCCCCGCCCCGTTCTTTCCTACAAATCCATAAATTGCACCTCTCGGGACATGCATAGAACACTGGTTCAGTGCCTTAAAGTGCCCGTAGTTTTTGCATAAATGATCGGTGGTTAATACATACTCCATAACAATTTGGCCTCCTTACCTTTTCTTTCCAACATATTCTATCTGTAAAGTGTTAAGAAAGCTGTTAAGAAAAGTGCAAAGAAACTGTAAATATTTCTCACTCTGCCATCTTAAAACCGATTCCCCATACTGCTTCTATATAATCTTTCCCCGAGATTTCCCGCAGCTTCTTTCTCAGATTACTGATGTGAACCCGCAGTGAACTTTCCATACAATCCGGTGTTTCTTCGCTGACACGGTCAAGCAGCACAGTCTTTGTGATCACCTGTTTTGGATGCTCCAGCAAAATTTTCAAGATGGCAAATTCTGTCTTTGTCAGTTTTACCTCATGTTCCCCAACCCATGCTTCATGCGTGACCATATTCACTGTAATTTCTCTATACATCAGTTTTTCCGAAGAATCTGATCTTGTACTTTTCCTGAGCTGCACAACAATCCTTGCCAGCAATTCTTCAATTTCAAACGGTTTTGTAATGTAATCCTCCGCGCCATTCAGCAAAAGAGCAACCTTATCTTTCACTTCAACCTTTGCGCTCATCACAATCACCGGAATTTTTTCAATCTGCGACAGCACTTCCTCTCCTGTAAGCCCCGGCAGCATCAAATCCAATAAAATCAGATCCGGCTTTTCGTTTGCCAGAAACAGTAATGCCTCTGTCCCGGAATAGGCATGGGAAACCTGATATCCCTCCTGTATCAGAACCTCTTCCAGCATTTCATTGATATGAATATCGTCATCTATGATTAAAATATGGCTCATAGAAAGCTCCTTCCTGATTTCAATTTTCTTATTCGGAATTTATAAAATTTTTGCCATATAATACTCGTCCACAACTTCTCCTTTTACCAACATTGATTTTGCTCTTATTCCTTCTACTTTAAAATCACTTTTTTCATATAATTTTCTTGCTGCTTCATTATGACATTCCACAGTAAGCTCCAGCCGAATGACAGAATTTTCCTTCGCCCATTTTTCCAGATTTTCAAAAAAAGTCGTGCCGATCCCTTTCCCCTGATACTCTTTCAATACACCCACAACAATATATGCAGTATGAAAATTTCGACGAAACTCTCCCCTCTCTGCCCGGAGATACCCCACTATTTTATTGTCTGCCTTTGCAATTTGTAAAAAGTCATTTCCATGTATCACGTTATGATAGATATCCGTTTCTAATTCTTGAATATCCATATGCTGCTTTCTTTCATTTGGTTCATACATCATAAAATTCGTTTCTGCATCAAGAGCATTTAACAAACTCCAGAAATGTTCCATTTCTTCGATTTCTATCTTTTTATAAATCACCTATATCCCCCTTATCACTTTAGAACCGTTTTCGGCTCCTTTGTAGCTTCCGGATTTAAATCATATCTTCAAAATTGTTTTCTATTTCATAAATTCCTTTATATGGACATTCAATATAATATTTCCCGTTCTCTTCATAATAAAACATGGTTGTCATTCCACCATTATTTTCAATATTTATCGTTCCATATTCTTCTGCTGACGGATAATCTTGAATCGATTGTTTCTCCGTTCGTTTTCCAGTCGCAATCTCTGATAATATCTTCTGGATGCTTTCTGAATCATCATATATTTTTTGAATACTGTTCGTGAAATCAATACAAATAGAGTCAACATTCTCCGCTTTTGGAAGAATCGGTGAGCGATTATCCTCTGCACATCCAAAACACAGACATAAACAAATTCCCAATACAACAAATAACTTCTTCATTCTACTTCTCCATATGTAAATTAAGCCCCTTGCCTTTTTCAGACAAGAGACCTAAAAACTTCTTCACAGTCTATCATTTCCTCGCTGCAATCAAATACCGATGAATCGTCCCTTCAATTTTCCCTTGATTCTCAATTATCCTTTGCATTTTCAGCAACTGCTCAAAGCATTTATCAACTGAAAAACCAGGAAACTCCCATTCAATAATATGTGCAAACCATACAAACGCACCAATATCATAAAATTTAATTGGTCGATACGCTTCCTCTGCAGCAAGAATATGAAATCCTGCATCGACAAACGCATTTCTCTGCTCTTCCAGATTTAAATGAGGAAACGGACTTTCCACTTCAGGCAGAACCATTTCCACTAAATCTCTATCGTTATCGCCGCCAACCTGTTGTGTAACAAAGATTCCACCCTTTTTTAATAATCGATACAATTCCCTGGCATCAAAATTTCCATGCCTGTTTATAATCATATCAAATGTCTCATTATCATACGGAATCCTTGAAGGTGTATTACACTCTTTAAAATCAATTCCTAAAGGCAGCAACTTCTCCTGACACAATCGCACATTCGGCTCGAATCCTTCTGTCGCTGCTGTTCTGGCAAACGGATGATTCAGAGACAATAAAAATTCACCCCCGCCCGTATCATAATCCAACACTTTGGCCGTATCCGTTAAATACTGTCTCACGATCTTCTCATAATCCCACGGCAAATCATTCTCTTCCTCATACCTCCCATGGATATGCGAAAAATCCCAACCTTTGATATATGCCGTCTTCTCTTCCTTTTTCCAAATTGATTTTAATTCTGCTCTATTCATTTTAACTGCTTCCTTTCAAATTTTCTATAAATAAAATGATTTGATCGGTGCAGCCCTGCCAGCATATGTTTTTACTTTTATTTTAACCTCGATACAATCTGCTGCCAGTTTTAAAACTGCACCGAGTAATTAATTCGTTTCATTCTCTCTAACCTCCGTATTTTCAATTTACAATAGCTCCTTTAGTTTGTCAAGAAACGCTTCTTCACCCCAGGTATTGATCTTGAAAAGCATTGCCTGACTGCCGCCTGCAGCAATCGCAGAAAGTTGAATCGGTCCGCTTCCATTCTGAAAAAGAGTTACATTCAGGCTCACCCGATTATCTCCAACATAACTATATCGTTCGAAAACACGAACACTGCATCTGGCAGTTCCACTTTCAAAGTCACTGAACTCTTCCAATGATGCTGACATACTACTGTTCTGTATGCCATTTTCAATTTTACGAAGTAATTCATAAAAATCTCCACTTACTGTCTGTTCTAATTTTGCCATCTTCGTTCTCCTTCTCTTTTAAAGTCACAGTCTGTAAATAGCCGATAAAAACTTTACGCGCATCTTCCACCGCCCATAGCAAAGGAGTCTCGCATATACCTGCTTTATACAGGAATTGTTTCGCTGCTTCCATGGAAAACGGCGGTTCAAGATACTCCATGACCTCGGAATCCGAGGGCACATGATACAGTGGAAACAAATCCTCTGTTGTCATTTTTCGGATTGTCAGTTTTTCTGTTTTCAAGAACACGGCCGCCTCACCTCTCCATACATTTAACCGCACCTACATATCTTCCAGTTTCTTAGAAATCACAAAATGAAGAATCAATGCCGCTGCAACGACACAAAGACAAAGTATCGTACACCACATCGGCACGCTCATATCCAGTTGAACCCGCAAAAGAAGTGTAATTGCCAAAAACACCGCACCTACAGTCTGTATAAAACTCAATATCTTCTTTTGAAATTCTTGTAATTTTCTTCTGTTCTTTATTTTTTCTAATTTCCAGATTCCATAATTAATCTGAATATCCTGCGCCGCTTCATCCGATATCAGTTCATCCATACTTACCTTCAATTCAAGTGCCAATTTTTTTGCTGTGATCAAATCCGGGCATCTTGAGCCGTTTTCCCATCTGCAGATTGTCTGTCTTGATACATACAATTTATCCGCAAGCTGCTGTTGAGTCAGATTTTTTTCTTCTCTTAATTTTTTGATGTTATTTCCAAATGCCATACTCTGTACCTCCCTTTGCTCGTATCTTATAACGACAAAACTCAAAAAGAAAGCACCATCCTGTATTTTCTTTGTTTCCATTTTGGTAACATCATTCCATCACCATTTATCATGGACATGAAATCTATGTTCCGACAGAATATACTTTGTTCTGATTCAAATATGCATCAGTAAACTGAAGTTGTATTTGTTGAAATATTAAATTTCAACAGTTTCTCCGCAAGATATATAATATATGTTATTCATATGATGAGACAAATAGTCAAATGCTGTCTTCCCTGTGCAATGACACGTATAAAACTTCATGTCTTTATATTTCTGTAATTCCATCACAATATCATCTAACAGTTCCTTTGATACTGATTTCCTTGTAAACGGATTGAACAAATGAAAACCACCTATACAAAAACATGGTCGGTACTTCTCTGCTTTTTGCATGATATTAACAACGCCAGCATGTCCACATCCCATAATAAGTACTGCCTGTTTTTCTGAAATAATTAAATTTTGCTCGTGTCTAAAAGTATCTTTTCCCTTCTCATCATAAAGACTCTTATTGGCGGGAGAATAAAACTTATTTGTTTTACTCACTGTAAATAGTGATAATTCGTCATCTATTTTATAATCGCCGTCCAAGAGTATAATTTGCCTGTTTGATTTAAGTTTACTATCAATTCCAACTGGTATTTTCAGAAGCAATGTTTTGCTATAATGCGGTTCAAACGCTTCTTTTTATATAAAATATTTGCCGAAGAATTAACATCTAAAAACTTTTTCAATGCCCCTCCGTGATCGAAATGCCCATGAGAAATAATAACCGTATCTACCTTTGAAATATCTATATTTCTTTTAACGGCATTTTCAAACAATGTATTATCTGAACCTAAATCAAATAAAATTTTATGTAACTTTGTTTCTATATAAAGGGAAAGTCCATGTTTTGCTTTAAGCTCTGACTTGGTTGTATTTTCTACCAATGGTACAATTCTCATAAATCCTCCGCTACAACATCTAATCTATTTTCTTGTATGTGGTGTTAGTATATCTACATTCTATTCCAAAGCCATTCTATATCTGGAAAAGCTAAATGAACTAAGAATGTAACAACAAACAATGCAATCAAAGCAATTACTACATAACTAATTATTGTAAGAATTTTTTTCAATGTTGCTTTTCCGCTTTCAACGTCCATATAAATAGAAGCGACTTTCTCATCAGTCATATTTTTCTCTCTCACGTCTTGAACATCAATTCCTTTCACCAATTCATCTAAAGTCATATTAAAATAATCGCTTAGCATAACCAGCCGTTGAAAATCGGGATATGATTGTCCCGTCTCCCTTAATTAAAGATATTGTTGGGTAAAAAAGAAAGGTCAGTCG
>ERZ857955.457-NODE-457-length-47835-cov-100.545061_pt1 | contig 47835 bp, 39 predicted proteins | sample MGYA00519956_ERZ857955 | MGnify/ENA primary metagenome ERZ857955 (study PRJEB31778, sample SAMEA3449378) | human gut metagenome | biome: human gut; feature: human-associated habitat; material: faeces | place: United Kingdom | collected 2010/2012 ...
GGCTGTCCAGTCTGAAATATAGTCGTATCTCGTTGTGCATAAATGCACTTCCTTATGCTCGTTACTGTCAGGGTACAAAATTAAATACTCAAGACACACTAAAGTCAATCTCGAAAGAGATTGGCTTTTTTTATTTTGATTTAAAAAGCGAATTGAGCAGGCAACGATTGAAATTTAAAAGTAAAGATGGGAATTAGTATGGGACAGTGCATTTATCTGCCAAAAGAACTTATGACAAACGAATACAACGGCTACTCTGCCGAAACGAAATTGCTCTTTGGAATGATTTTGAGCAACTCTGTTACTGCATCGGCTGTAATGAATGTAGCAGATTTAATCAATCAGCTTGGAAAAGCTGAAATCAACGCACTTCAGGGCGAGCTGAAAAAGGCTAACGAAAAGGAGCGTGTGCATAATGTTTGATTTTTTCTATGGCAGCGACAGCGAACAGTATCAGTTTTATAGAGTACCTCAAGTGCTTTTTACCGATGACAGGTTTAAGAGCATTTCCTGTGAAGCAAAATTACTCTATGGATTTTTGCTCGATAGGACTTCCCTATCTAAAAAAAGCAAATGGGTTGATGCTGATGGTAAAACCTATGTTTTCTACAAGCAGGAAAATGCACAGGAAAGTCTGAACATTGGCAAAGACAAAGCTGTTAAGATTTTCGTTGAGCTTGAAAACATAGGCTTGATAATCCGTAAAAAGCAAGGTCAGGGAAAGCCTACAAAAATTTATGTTATGAATTTTTCAAAGCCGGTATCTAAAAGCAACACCAAAGTATTGCAAAGAATCAAGTCTTTGACCGAGTGCAAGTCTAAAAATAAGACTTCTGGCATTACTTCTAAAACAGCTGTTCAGACTTCTGAAAAACCGAAATCTGAAGAAAAGCGTGCCGAAGTCAAGACTTCTGAAAAACCGAAGTCTGAACTTGATTGCAGCAGTACCATATCGAAGTCTAGACTTCTGAAAAACCGAAGTCTGGACTTCGATAAAGCAGAAGTCTTGACTTCTGAAAATCAGTCATATATCCATACTGAGATTAACCATACTGAGAATAGTAATACTTATCCATCTATCTATCATATTACAGAAACTAATGGAAAATCACAACCGAAGTCTGAAAACCCATCATCTGATGGATTGATAGATAGAAGCAAACCGAACTCAGAAATTTCTTTTTACAAAAATGCCGTTGCAGAAACGCAGCTCCAAATCTCGTATATGTACTTACTCACCAATCATCAAAGCAAAAAAGGTTATCTTGACTTAATTGTCAGCCTGATAGCGGAGGTATATGTGTCGGCTTACGCTCATCCTACAACCTCTGTCACAATTAACGGTATCAAAACATCAATCGGTATTGTTGCCGACCGTTTGAAAACGATAGATGAATCTCATATTGAATATCTTTTTGAAAAAATTGATGCATTCGCAAATACAAAGCAAATCAAAAATCCGAGAAGTTATTTATTGAGCTGTCTTTACAATGCTCCGACAACAATGGAGCCTGATACCGATTTACAGGTTGCTTATGACCTGTACAACAGATAAATCGAACTTCTGCCCCACCGGGGCAAAAGTTAAAAGGAGGAAAGGAAATGACAATTGTAAATCAGGATTATGAGCTTATCAACTACGATAAGTTTGCCAAAATCTCAATGTATGAGGGCGAGGTTGACGGAACAACGATTTATGCAATCGTTGCTTTTGAGTCTGTCCCCGATGATATTGACAGCGATAACGACACGGTTCTCGGTATATACAACAATGCTGAGGAATGTGAAAATGTCTTGCTGAATCTCATTGAAGCTCTTAATACCGGCAAACCGGTATATGAGATGCCTGAACCGATTGAGGAAGTGACCGCATAATGAGTGACGGTAAAAAAATACTTGACTTTGCTATACAGGCGGGACAAGTTACGAACGAAGTCCTGAAAAATGTAATGCGTGACTTTTTATCCGGCAAAATGCAAAAATCAGGCAAAAAGCGTTACGGCAAGCTTGCGAAATCCGGCAAACTTGAAAACATCAAGATAACTGACAGCAATATCAAGGATTTTTTGCAGACAGCGAAGAAATATGACATAGATTTTGCTCTTAAGAAAGATAAGTCAACATCTCCTGCTACATATCACATATTTTTTGAAAGTTCACATACTGAAAATTTTAAAAAGGCATTTTCTGAATATGCTTTAGGTATCAAAAAAAGCTTTGATAAAAAATCGGTAACTCAGGTCGTCAATCGTGAGCAGATAAAGCAAAACGCTAAGACAATATCTCGTCAACAGGCGGACAAGAGTGTCGAAAAATCTAAAAACAAGTCTGATATGGGTAGGTGAGTTTATGGACACTGATAAGCTCAAAAAAATTATAATAACTGCCCTACCTCTCGTTTTGTTTTTTTGGATAGGTGACAAGCTCTGCCTTGCATATCGTACCGTAACGGTTGTCGGCGATATTAGCGTTAAGCTAATGCCGTTCCTTGATAATCTTGGCACAACTTTAGTCAATCCACTACCGTCATTTCATCCCCTTGATGTGTTTGTTGGTGTGGCTACAGCAGTTATTGCAAGATTAGTCTTGATTTATAAGGATAAGCATCGTAAAAAATTTGCTCAAGATGAAGAATACGGCTCGGCTCGTTGGGGCAATGCAAAAGATATTGAGCCGTATATGGACAAAAAAGATTTTGCTGACAATGTATTGCTCACGCAATCTGAACGCTTGACAATGGGTAAACCCTCTAATGTCAAGTATGCCCGTAACCAAAATGTGCTTGTTGTCGGCGGTTCAGGCTCAGGTAAAACCCGATTTTATGTTAAGCCTAATCTGATGCAAATGCACTCAAGTTATGTTGTAACAGATCCAAAAGGTACAACATTGCCCGAGTGCGGAAAAATGCTTCAGCGAGGACAACCGATTGTGAGAAACGGTGAAATCATTGGCTATAAACCATACAGTATCAGAGTGTTTAACACGATTGATTTCGACAAGTCAATGCATTATAACCCGTTCGCATATATCCGCCCTAAAACTCGTGAGCAGGATATACTGCGTACAGTCGAGGTGCTGATTGCTAACACAACAGGCGAACAAAAAGGCGGAGATGAGTTTTGGGTTAAAGCTGAAAAATTACTTTACACCTCATACATAGCTTTGATATTGACGATGTGTCCGGAAAACGAATGGAATTTTGAAACACTCATCGACTTTGTCAACGCATCAGAATGCCGAGAAGATGATGAAAGTTTCAAGAATGCAATTGATTGGGCTTTTTACTATCTTGAAAAATGGATAGAAAAAGACTGGGAAAAAGATGAGAAGTTTGCAGAACAAAATGCAAATTATTCGGATTTGATAGATATTGAGGTCGAACCGTGGAGAGCATCTCTCGGTAGATTTGCAGTTAGACAGTACAAAGCGTATAAACTTGCAGCCGGTAAGACTGCAAAATCAATTTTGATCAGTTGTGCAACAAGATTGGCTCCTTTTTCGATTGACCGTATTCTCGAAATTACAAGCTATGACGAAATGCATCTCGACACTGTAGGTGATGAGCTTACAGCATTGTTTATTATCGTTTCTGATACGGATGATACCTTTAACTTTTTGGTCGCAATGATGTACACGCAGCTATTTAATTTGCTGTGTACAAAAGCTGATAACAACCCCGACGGTTCAGGTAGGCTCAAGTATCCTGTGCGTTGTCTGATAGATGAATTTGCAAATATCAAACAGATTCCACAGTTTGAAAAAATTATTTCGGTAATTCGTAGCCGTGGAATATCAGCAAGTATAATTTTGCAGACCAAATCACAGCTCAAGTCATTGTATAAGGACAATGCTGAAACTATTGAGGGCAACTGTGATTCCTTGTTGTTTTTGGGTGGTAAAGAAAAAACAACGCTCAAAGATATTTCTGAGTCACTCGGTAAAGAAACAATCTATATGTTTAACACATCACGAAGTCGAGGAACGCAGGAAAGCTATGGTGTAAATTACCAAAAGCTTGGTAAAGAGCTTAAATCACAAGATGAGTTGGCAGTTATGGATAACTCATTATGCATCCTGCAAATCAGAGGATTACATCCATTTCTCTCAAAAAAATTTGACATTACTAAACACAAAAATTACAAAATGCTTTTCGATTATGCCAAAAAAAATTATTTCGATGTAGCGAAATTTGTCGCTCATCGTAATAACAGGTCGGCACTTATAAACAAGAATTCGGTTTATACCGAATACAAATACAACAAATAAAGGAGTATCAAATGAACTTATTAAAAACCAAAACAGAGCCTTTTAGACTCTCTAAAAGAAGCAGAAATGCAAAAAAAATTACACTCATTATGACAATTGTTTCTTGCATTGCAGCTATCGGATGTGTGTCTTGCTTCGCAGCAGTAAACACAAGTCAGTTTATCAGCAAAACTCAGACTGTATTGACTGCCGTAATCAGCCTTATCGGTGCAGGTCTTGCAGTTTGGGGTGTTGTAAACCTTATTGAAGGTTACGGAAACGATAACCCCGGTGCTAAATCTCAGGGTATGAAACAGCTTATGGCAGGCATTGGATTAGTTGCTGTTGGTCTTATCATCGTCCCTGTACTCGGCAATATGATGTCACAGGCTATGACAGGCTGATTATTTTGATGATAATAAACTTATATCCACATCCGCATTTGGAAATGAGTAAGAAAGAGGGCGATTATCTGGATTGTTGAAGATTTTATGAATGCTCTTGAAAATTGGTTTAAAGAAATCTTATCAGGAGCAATTGAAGGCTGCCTTAATACCGTTAATGATATGCTTTCGGGAGCACTTAATAATAGCGACAACACCGGTTTAAACGGTATTTTTTCACAATTTCTCGGTGATCCAACAACATTTACAGGTACTACCGGATCAGGTGGTACAAGCATTTGGGCAACTATCGAAAAATTATCCAACAATGTAATTGTGCCGATAGGAGCATTTATGCTTATGATTGTTGTGTGTTATGAACTATTTACGATGGTTGTGGAAGGCAATAATTTCAGAGATTTTGATGATTCGATTTTTATCCGTTGGATTTTGAAATCCTTTTGCGGAATTTTACTTGTAAGCAATGTGTTTTACATTGCAACCGGTATTTTTGTATTCGGAACTGATGCCGTCAATTCCGGACTAAATACTTTATTTGGCACAGGGAAATTCATATCCACAGATGTAGTTAATTCATCAGAATTTCATCAAGCGTTAATGGCACAAGATATAGGTACTCTGATAACTACCTTAATAATTGCATTTGTCATTATAATCGTTACATTTGTTTTGTTGGCTGCAATTGTAATTGTGCTTGCATCAAGGATTATTGATGTGTATATGATGCTTTCAATCTCACCAATTCCAATGGCTACAATGATGAACAAAGACTGGGGCGACATAGGAAAAAATTGGCTCAGAAATCTGCTTGCTCTTGCTTTTCAGGGATTTTTCATTATCGTTGCACTCGCAATATTCAAGACTTTGTTTAATAACACTTTGTCGAATATGATGAGTGGACAAGATGTTGTAATGACAATGGCAACATTACTTGGCTTTGTCGTGGCATTTATCTTTACAATGTTTCGAACATCGAACATATCAAAGTCTGCGTTTGCAGCACACTAAATTCATTACATTTAACTTCTGCCCCACCGGGGCAGAAGTTGGAAGGAGAAAATATGCAACAGAATTTTGTGCGAATACCTAAAGATTTGAGCCTTATCAAGCAGAAATTTATCTTTGGATTGACTAAAAGACAAGCTATCTGTTTTGGCATCGGTCTTGCTATGGGTATTCCTGCTTTTTTTATTTTCAAGATTTTGACTAATAACCTTACTGTTTCAGTCTTTGCTCTTGGCATTTTGGCTTTTCCGGGCATTGCGTGTGGTTTGTTCAATAAGAACGGTATGTTTTTTGAAGAATATCTCAAGCTGATAATTACATTTTTCCGCAAACCACGGGTACGCACATATCAAACTGTTAATGCGTTTAAAGCTATCGAAAATCAGATTGAATATAACAAACTCCGTATAAAACTCAAAAGAGCAGGAGTTGACACTTCAGAATTTGATACTCAAAAGAAGGTGAATATATTTGACAAAATCAAAAAGAAAAAATAATACTTTGACAAAAGATGAAATAACCGCCATTAAGAAGCGTATGGCAACCCTTAAAAAACAAAACGAGGGTTCTAAGTCATCTACACAGGCAATAATTCCGTACAAGACTATGTTCCCTGACGGTACTTGTCATATTTCGGGCAAACGCTATTCTCAAACTGTTGAATTTTATGATACCAACTATCAGCTCGCAACATTTGATGAAAAAGGTGTAAAGTTTACTAACTGGTGCGATATTCTCAATTACTTTGACGAATCAATTGAGTTTCAGAATACTTATGAAAATCAAATTATTGACAAAGATGCAATGATTAAGTATGTCAAGATTGATGATGTTGATGACGATTTTAATGATGTTCGTAAGGAATATAGCAATATCAGAGTCAAAAATCTCATAGGCGGGAAAAACGGCAGAAGTGTAAAAAAATATCTTACATTTTCAACTGAGGCTAAGAACTTGCGTAAAGCAAGAGCAAAACTCAGCACAGTATCAACTGAAATTGTACGACTTTTCGGAGATATGAAAGTATCTGCACATAAGCTAAACGGCAAAGAAAGACTTGAATCTATGTATCAATCGCTTAACCCCTACTCTGCTCAGCCGTTTCTTTTTGACTGGGAACTTGTAAAAAAGGGGTATGATACAAAGGATTTCATCGCTCCGTCATCAGTAAAGTTTGTAGGCAAAAATAGGTTTGAAATCAATGACTCTTATGGCTGCATAACTTCAATCAATATTCTTGCAGGTGAATTATCGGACGGTATAATTGCTGATTTTCTTGATAATACAGACGGCTTGATTTCCCTCAATTTTCATATTCAGCCATTTGACCAACTCAAAGCTCTTAAATATATTAGGGGCAAACTTTCAGATGTTCAGAAGATGAAAATTGATGAACAAAAAAAGGCTTTTCAAGCAGGTTATGATTCTGACATATTACCGGAAAACATACAAATTTATCTTGATGAGCTTAAAACAATGCTTGAAGATCTAAACAGCAAGAATGAAAGGCTTTTTAATGTAACTGTTACAATCCGAAATTATGCGTCAAGCAAAAATAAAAGCGAATTACAGCTTGAAACGCTGTCCAGAATTGTTCAAAAGAACAATTGTAAACTTATCCCGCTTGATTATATGCAGGAAGAAGCTCTTGCATCATCACTACCGCTCGGATACAATGCTGTACCGATTATCCGTGACTTGCCGACAAGCTCGGTAGCGGTGTTTATTCCATTTTCCACACAAGAAATCTTTCAGCCTGGCGGTGCTTACTACGGACTAAATCAGGTAACTAAAAATATGATTTTAGCTGACCGTTTGAAATTAAAGAACCCTAACGGCTTGTATCTCGGTACACCGGGCTCAGGTAAATCCTTCTCGGTTAAGCGTGAGTTGACCGATGTGTTTCTTACAAGGGATGATGATATTCTCATCACTGATCCCGAAGGAGAGTATTATCCGCTCGTTGAACATCTTGACGGTCAGGTTGTAAAAATCTCTACAAACAGTCCTCATCATATCAATCCGCTTGATATTAGTTTGATTGATGATATGGACGGTGAGAACCCCATATCAACAAAATCAGACTTTATAATCTCGCTTTGTGAGCTTATTGTGGCTGACAAAGTCGGTTTGACATCAGAAGAACGCTCTGCCATTGATAAATGCACTCGTAGATTGTATAACAATTTTCTTATGAACAACCCTTCGAAAAAAAAAATGCCTACACTTGCCGATCTCAATAAGGAGTTTCGTTCACCCGATGTAATCAACACATTAAGCCGTGTTTCCAACTCAATGGAAATGTATGTTACAGGTTCTCATAATGTTTTTGCTTATCAGACTAACATTGACATCAGCAACAGACTTGTCTGCTTCGATATCAAGGAGCTTGGCAGTCAGCTTAAAAAAATTGCTATGCTCATTATTCAGGATCAGGTATGGAGCAGAGTGGCTCAGAACAGAGGTAAAAAGACAACTCGCTACTATATTGACGAATTTCACTTGCTTTTGCGTGAAGAACAGACTGCTAAATATTCTGTTGAAATGTGGAAGCGTTTCCGTAAGTGGGGCGGTGTGCCGACGGGAATTACGCAAAATGTTAAAGACTTGCTCTCATCACCGGAAATCGAAAATATTCTTGATAACTCCGACTTCATCTATATGCTGAATCAGAGTGACGGTGACAGACAGATTTTACAACAAAAGCTTGAAATTTCAGACGCACAAATCAAGTATGTTAAAGGTTCAAAACCCGGTCACGGTCTTGTGTTCTACGGAGATACAATTCTGCCATTTGAAGATGAATTCCCGGAAGATACTCTTATGTTCCAACTGTTAAACACGGATCCGTCAAAACGCAAACTTCAACCGTTATCAACTTAATTGAGGTGGCTCTATGGGACTTACCGGAAAAGAATATCATATAAAATTTGTCCGCCGGCAAAGTAAATTAACCGGTAAATATCATACCGCAGTCAGACTTAAAAGAGCAAACGCTCCTGCATTTAAGCAGGAAGGAATTTTGCATCGCATTGACGGATTAGGCAGACGGTTTGAAGGTGATAAGCCGACCTTATCGGTAACAAAGCGTATATCGAATATGCGACCGACAACAGCCTTCGGTAAAGGTACAAAGTACACTTTATCAGCTGTAAATAAGGTGCGTAAGACTGGTACAAGAATAGTTTGGAAATCGGCTTTGTCGGCAGAAACGGTTGGTTTGACTTTTGGCAACTTTGCAAAAACACAGTTAATGCAAAATCTCCGATACAAAACCGATACTACAGATAGCGGTAAAGCTGTGTTGAGTACTGCTACTACTTTGCGGACTATTGATAATGCTCGCAAAACAATAGTGCAGCATCATCTGCAAAAGAAAAAATACACGCACCACAAAAAGACCGCTAAATCTGCAAAATCAATACGGTTGGGTGCAAAGGTTAAGTTCAAAGGTCAGAAGAAAAATTTCAAGGTTGCAAAATCCGCTCAAAAAAAGCAACTTAAATCTATCTCAAATAACTTTGATAAAGTCAAAAACACCTCCGTAACTAAAAAGGTTAAGACTTATAAGTTGATTAAGCGTAAGCGGAAACTTATAAAGAATGACTATAAACTTAACAAAAAGGTATATAAAAACAAGAAACGCTCTTACAAAAATAAGCGAAAGCTGAAAAAGCTGTATAAGCCAAAGTCACTTATTAGGTTAGCTGTCGGAGCTTCTGTATCGGGTTCTGTCTACAGATTTTCAAACCGCATCGCTCAGGAAGCTGCTGACAATGATTTCGTGCAAGCTGCCAACAAAGCAGTCACATATACCCGACACGCAAAAACAATTGCAACAAAGCGTAAAAATCATAAGATTTCAAAAACTGAGAGCAGAAAAGAAAAACTTTCTAAAAAATCAAACAAATTACAGCAACGAAAGAATAAGCTTCAAAAGGAAAAAATAAAGCATAAGAAAAAAAGAAAGCCATCAAAGCCGAAAACAACGGACAAGGTTGCTAAGCTCGCAGGAAAATTATTCAGTTTTATTTTTAAATTTTTTGGATTTATTGCAGCTCCCCTATTGATTATTATTTTCTTTTTTTCTCTGATACTTATAATTTTTGGCGGTGGAGCATCCAAAAATTCGGCGATACTCGGTACTTATTATTGCAATGATTACGATATGTCGAGAGCAATTGAATCGTACACTAATATTGCTTATGAGTATAATAGCAACCTCATTCGTTGCAAAAGCAAAAACGAATGGCGTCAGGGGCTTAAAAGCCTTAAAGTCAATACGGACAGTATGGACGATACACCAACTAAATATTATTACGGCAAAAATATCGTTCAGAACTACGAACCTGTGTATGACTTTGATGCAAACAAACTAATTGCTTTTATGTGTGCCTATACTTATGATTTTACCGATGCGGACGATAAAGAGCAAAGTTGGAGTTATGATGATGACAAGTTTGATGATATTCTGCAAGACCTTTTCGATAAAGAATACAGCTTTAAATACAAGTATGTCAACGGTTCTTATTGGCTTGAGTTAAGCTCCTACGATGCTTATCCCGGTGATGCGTCCGATGACTTGTATTACTGTAAAGGGTCGGGTGTAACAACAGCTAACGGTAAGAAATACGGATATATTGATTTTGGCTCTTTGGGAGTACCGAATGCAATTAAGTCATATGCGAGCGGTACGATGGTGTATTTTGATAACTCAACCGGTGAAATCAAAAACAGCAAAAAAAGCTATGCAAAAACCGGATATTATTTTCAAAATCTGAACAAAGCGGTCAGAGCTCCCGATGGCGGTATAATACCGGCTTTTTATACAACAGTCAACAAAGACGGTGAAAGCTTTTTAGGCTTTCGTGGTTCGGGAACAAGTGTGTACCGAAAAACTCAGCTTACAGCAGACGGCAAAAACTTTGACTGGGCAATGGCTGATGATGATGTAAAAACACGCTTTGGCGATAAAGACAGGCAAGCTGTCAGATTTTATAAGCGTGATACTTACATTACGGATTGTACACTCTACACTAATGTGCAACAAATACGGTCATTTGACGATGCTATTTACGCAGTTTTAAATTCTAAGAGTCAAAGTTTGTATTCCTCTCAATCAAAAATCAAAGAAGATTATGCACAACGGAAGCAGTATTATCAAGTGCTTGCCTGCCTTGAACAAGACGAAAATGGCAAAACACAGACAACATACGGCTTACATCAATCATTTGAGTGTAATCCTCTTCCCGGAAATTTTGTTAATACGAAAATATATAACAATTTTGGTTACGATGTTGTAAGTTGGTATTCTCGCCATTGTCAAAATACTATGCACTATGGCACAGACTTTGTTGCAAGCAAGGGTACTAATGTGTATTCACTTATGGACGGCAAAGTCGAAAGTATTGATACATCAAATCATACTATTGTTATTGTCACCGAGAAAGACCGTAACATATGGTATGAAAACGATACCGCACGAACATTTAAACTGACATACGGTAATATAACTCCTAAAACAGGCTTAAAAAAGGACAGTAAAGTTAAATTAGGAGATTATATCGGCAAAGTGGATAGTTATAAGCATTGTGACGGTAACGATACTAAGGCTAATCAAAATTATTTGCATTTAGGTGTGCAAATAAAGTATGGTCTGGTGTGGCACGATGTAGATCCACAATTTTTGATTTACCGTGAAAACAAATAATAACTTATGCCCCGTTGGGGCATAAGTTGAAGGAGGAAATATTTTTGTCCGCAAACAAAATCAATAAACTTGATAGTTTAAAAGCTACGCTTGATTCGCTCAACGAAAAAATCAATTCATTGATGGCTAAAAAAAGAACTGTAGAAAAACAAATTAAAGATACAGAAGAAAAAGAGTTTATGCAAATCATTCGCAATAACAATTATACAGTTGTTGACCTCAGCAACGATATTAAATTGATTAAAGTTATAAAGGAAAACAATCTATCTCAACAAGACTTACTTGAACTTTTAGGAGGCTCTAACCATGAAAACTAAACGAAGAATACTTGCTGTGATTATGACAGTTTTAATGTGCTTGTCAATCTCCATTTGCAGTATCTCAAGCGTTTCGGCAGCCGAAACGACCAAAAGCAATTCAAGCAATTCGTCCTCTGATACTGATTCAGACAATAATGGCGATATGGCGGATTCATCAGATTCTGTCGATGACACTTCTGATGACAACGATAATTCACAGACAAGCTATGACTGGTCAAAAAACACCACTGGTAATGCAAACCTTGCAGCTGACCAAACCGTGGTGATGGAAAACGGTACATATCAGCTCATTGCTGTTACAACAAGAGATGATGATATGTTTTATGTCATCATAGATAAAACAAAAAAGGAAAATAATGTGTACTTTCTGAACGAAGTAGATACTGCTGACCTCGACAAACTTGCAAATGATGACAGTAATGTCAGTAACGGTGACAGTTCTACCGAAACAACGGCTCCTGCCGATGAAGATGCAGATACCGAAACAGCCACACAGAACGACAACAGCTCCTCGAATTCAAACAATTCATTTATGTTGTATCTCGTTCTCGGAATAGCAATCCTCGGCGGTATTGGCTTTGCTTTCTTTAAATTAAAGGGCAAAGACGGTAAAAAGAAATCTGATGAAGATGACAGTCCGGAATATACAGATGATGATTTTGAATACGAAGATGAAGTAAATGAAGATGGCGATACCTCTGAGGAGGAAAAATAATTATGAAGTTGGTCATTGCAGAAAAGCCCTCTGTTGCAAATACTATAGCCACAGTGCTTAGTGCAGATAAAAAAGGTGTCAATTATTTTTACAACGACTATTACATTGTATCTTGGTGTGTCGGTCATCTTATCAAGCTTGATGATCCCGATTCATACGGAGCGAAATTTGCTGAAAAGCCGTGGAAATTTGAGAACCTACCTATTATCCCTGAAAAGTGGAAGTTTTCAATTGCCAGTTCAACAAAATCTCAATATTATGTGCTTAAAAGTCTGATGGAGCGTGATGATGTCGATGAAATAATCTGTGCAACTGATGCAGGTCGGGAAGGCGAATGTATCTTTCGTTATGTATATAACAAAACAGGTTGCCAAAAGCCGGTTAAAAGGTTATGGACTTCTTCACTTGAGGAAAAAGCAATTAAAAAAGCGTTTTCAGAAATGAAGGATGATTCTGAATACGACAATTTATATCAGGCAGGACTTGCACGAAATAAAGCCGATTGGCTTGTTGGGATGAATGCCACAAGGCTGTTTTCTGTAAGATACGGTTTATTGCTAAACATCGGCAGAGTACAAACACCCACCCTTTCAATGATTGTTGACCGTAATAATAAGGTTGAAAACTTTGTTAAAGAGCCGTTTTACAAGGTTGATATTGATTGCGGTGATTTTAAGGCAACAAGCGTTGATGACTTTAAGTCGGAGTATGAAGCTGACAAGCTTGCTGAATGTGTTGATAAGTCGGATTTTACGGTTGTTGATTTAACGGAGCAACAAAAGTCTGTTGCTCCGCCAAAACTCTATGATTTAACTGCTTTGCAGCGTGATGCAAACAGCATTTACGGTTATACCGCACAGCAAACGCTTGATTATTTGCAGTCGCTTTACGAAAAGAAGCTTGCTACATATCCTCGCACGGACAGCAACTACATTACCGATGATATGGAAGCTACAGCAAAAAATCTTATTGAAAGCGTTTACGGTGTATATGAAAAAATACCACAGACACCCACTGATGTTACAAAAGTTATCAACAACGCAAAGATATCAGACCACCACGCATTACTGCCAACTGAACAGATAACAAGCTATGACTTATCGTCATTGCCGACAGCAGAATACAATATATTGTTTATGCTTGCTGTCAGACTTTGTGTTGCAACAGGTGATGATTATGTATATCGTACATTCACTTGTGAATTAAAATCTAATAACAGCGATAAACCATTTGTTTCCAAAGCAACATATCCCGTTAATCTCGGTTGGAAATTTATTGACATATCTGCTAAAGAAAAAGATAAAAACGAAGTAGATAAGTTGTGTTGCGGAGATGAAGTGCCTGATAAAATACAGCGTAACAGTAAATATTGCTCCGTACCTGCAAGCGTATCAGAACACTTCACTTCACCGCCAAAGCAATATACGGACGCTACTTTATTGTCTGCTATGGAAACAGCCGGAAATACCGATTATGTTGAGGACAGCAATGTTGAAAAAAAAGGACTCGGTACTCCTGCAACCCGTGCAGGCATTATCGAAAACCTTGTTAAGCGACAATACATACAGCGTGACGGCAGGAAAATTTTGCCGACCGAAAAAGGCATTCAGCTCATAGACTGTGTTCCCGATGATGTCAAATCTCCGAAAATGACGGCTGTATGGGAAACCGCTTTGCAACACATTGAAAAAGGTGCTGCAAGTGCCGATGAATTTATGAATCAGATTGAGGACAGCGTAAAGTATCTTGTTGATACATACAGCGAGGTTGACAACAGCAAGCATTTTACCCGTTGGGAAACAGTCGGCATTTGTCCAAAATGCGGACAGAAAGTTCTTGCATATCCAAAGTCATACGCTTGTGAAAATAAAGAGTGTGATTTTGTCATATGGAAAAACATATGCGGTAAGAGCCTTTCATCGGCACAGGCTGTAAAGCTCTTAACTAAAGGCAAGACGGACACGCTCAAAGGCTTGAAGTCCAAATCAGGCAAATCCTTTGACGCAGCTATTAAACTTAACTCCAATTATAAAACAGAGTTTGTGTTTTCTTCAAGCTCTTCAAAGTCTAAAAAATCTTACAGGAAGTAAACTATGGAACGAGAACGCTCAAGACAGGAACAGACTGCCGACACCGACAAGCTGTATCCACAAATAGCAGAAGCTCTTAATATATCTATCTCTCAGCTTGAGCAGTACCCATCCGATATGAAACAGATCCTTTGTCAGGCTTACATCAACAATTGTGAGCTTGGCAAGGATGATGTTGCCGAAGCTCTGAACGGTATAGTCAATCTTGATATTGATGAGGTGGGTATCAAAGAGATTGAAAAGCAACAGGACAATACTGCCGTTGACAATGAGTTACGGCAAACCGAAGTCACAGAACGAAAAAACAAACGGTCATACTTATTGAGCAGAAATCAAATTCTTCAAAATGCACGAACAATTGCCGACTCCGATAAATCAAAACAATATGACCGTCAGCAACCGGAAAACATAACAAGGAATAATAACAGTTAGGTGGATTATGAACAAATTTATACATACAACAATTAAGCTCTCCTTTTTGTCTGTCATAATATCTATGACAGCGTTACTCAATACAGCACCCATAGCAGGTGCAACAACACAGACTGCTCATAATGGGCAGTCTGTTGTTGATAACAGACTTATAAATCCCGAAATAGGAATACATATAACCGTAGATGATGTAAGCAAAGATTATTATGTGCCTATGGGGACAGTTAGCAATGCACTAAATTATCTTAATATATCACTCTCGGATGATGATATATTAAATGCTGATTTATCAGACACGGTCTATCTCGGTCAAAAGATTAAAATTGACCGTATTAATTATGCTTGCTATCCGATATACAAATCTATCCCATACAAAACTGTTGAACAGGAGTCGGACAAACTTTTTGTCGGACAAACCAAAATGCTCCAAAAAGGCAAACCGGGCAGTACAGAATACATATATAAGGATAAATATGTAAACGGCGAACTTATATCACATAAATGTATTAAGCAACAAGTATTGACATATCCGACCGATAAGATTATAGTTAAAGGTAACAGGAATATTGATATTATCAATAAATCTTATAATAACAAAACAAGCTATCTTATCAAAACAAAATATGATAACAAAGACTTTAAATTACCTATGGTAAAGCTGTCGGATAAGGACAGGGATATGCTTGAACGAATTGTTACGGGCGAATTTGGCGGCAGTTATGTAGGCTCTTGCCTTATTGCTCAGTCAATCAAGTGTGCCATAGTGTATGACGGCTATACTTCCGTATCGGCTGTAATTAAAGGTATGGGATATGTCGGCTCAACTGCCAACCGTTCGCAGAACGCAGTTAATGCTGTCAAATACATATTCGATGATAACAACCTTGCGGTCAGGCACAGGCTGTTTTATATGTGTACAAAGGATTATTATGACAGCACACCCGGTAATTTTCATTCAACACAGAACTTCATACTACAATATGAGAATGTACTGTTTTTTGACCGTTGGTAATTTTTTTAAAAAAGCAAAAACTTATGCTTGACAGTAGTGCTATACTGATGTATAATATAATTGAAAGGAAAACCAAAACCTTTTAACTTACAAAAAGGAGAGTAACAAATGAGAAAGGTCAGAAAATTTGCAATTGCAGCAATCGCCGTATTGCTAATAGCTTTACAAACATTCTGCGTATCGGCAGCGTACAAAAAAGCATATGAATGTACCAAAGACGAGCTGTATAACGAAGCGTGGTATTATTTCGAACTGCGAAACATCAATTACAGTGAGTCCGAAATGCCTGAACCTATTGCCCTGTATGCTTCAATGTCAAGATATTATCTTGGTGTTTTTTTAGATGACTATACTCCTGAAAACAAAGATGTAACAGTCAGTAATGTTGCCAATCTTTTTTATGAGTATATGAAAGAAAAGACAGCTGATGTTGATACGCTTGATGTTGATGACAACGGTCAGCTTTATGAGTTGCTAACAGACGGCACAAAGCTTATATGGACTTATGATGCGAGTTCGGACAAGTTTATCAGATATGATGATAACGGTAAAATTGCAGAATCATATGACCGTTATCACCCTGAAGGAGAAACTGACAGCAGCAATACAGATTCATCCGACACACAATCATCAGAATCCGAGAACAGTCACAATCAGGCAGTAGCAAATTCAAAATCTGATGTTGACGGAAGCAAAGTTGAAGCTATCGCAGAAACACAGCCGACAACGGCAGAAGCCGAAGCCACAGCAGATGACAACGGAATGAGTACAGAACAGATAGTGGTGTTGTCAATTATCGGAGGTCTGATTGTCATCGGAGGCGGAACGGTCGGTGTTATGGCTGTAAAAAAGAAGAAGAAATAACAAAATTTTTTTAAGGAGGATTATCAATGAAAAAGGCATTATTATCAGTAGCTATGGCGGCAGTAATTTCTCTGTCGGCAACAGCAGTATCATCTACGGTTGTCGGAGCAGTCAGCTCTAATCTTGCAACTCCGAAGATTACCAAAGCCGAGAGCGTAGACGGCGGTGTAAAAATCAGTTGGAACAAATCAAACGGTGCAGAAAAGTACAGAGTTTACTACAAAGGCAGTAAAGGCTGGACAAGAATGGTCGATACAACTTCAACCTCATATATTGATAAGGATGTTTCATCAGGCAAAAATTACACCTACACGGTAAGGTGCATCAACTCATCTGCAACTAAGTTCACAAGCGGATATGATTCAAAGGGCAAATCCGTAAAATATATTTCAGCTCCGAAGATTTCAAAGACAGAGAATGTCAACGGCGGTGTAAAAATCAGTTGGAACAAATCAAACGGTGCAGAAAAGTACAGAGTTTACTACAAAGGCAGTAAAGGCTGGACAAGAATGGTCGATACAACTTCAACCTCATATATTGATAAGGATGTTTCATCAGGCAAAAATTACACCTACACGGTAAGGTGCATCAACTCATCTGCAACTAAGTTCACAAGCGGATATGATTCAAAGGGCAAATCCGTAAAATATATTTCAGCTCCTGCGGAGCATACTCATAGTTGGCAGAAAATTACCAAAGAAACACAAGTAAAGGTTGTGGATAAGGAAGCCTATACCTACGAAGAACCGATTTATGAAAAACAAAAAAGAGCAATTTGCAATGATTGTGGAGCTGATATAAGCGACAATCTTGACCACATTTTTGATGAAATGAAAAATAATAGTTCTGCAAAAGGCAGTTATAGTGTTAAAACTGTCAATGTTCAAGTCGGCACAAAAACTATAACTGTACCCGAAAAATCGCACTATGAAACTATAACCGAAGTAGTCGGCAGAAAGTGTACGGTTTGCGGTAAAGTTGAAATGTTTTCCGAAGAGCATACTCATAGTTGGCAGAAAATTACCAAAGAAACACAAGTAAAGGTTGTGGATAAGGAAGCCTATACCTACGAAGAACCGATTTACGAGAAACACGATAGAACTATTTGTAAGGTTTGCGGAGCTGATATTACTGATAATTGCAGCGAACATAATAAACAGCACGCACTGAACGGAGAACCAGTATCTTATCACAATGTATGGGTAAATGTTCAAGTTGGCACAAAGACTATAACTGTACCCGAAAAATCGCACTATGAAACTAAAACCAAAGTTGTCGGCAGAAAGTGTACAGTTTGCGGTAAAGTTGAGTATAATTGATTTTAACGAGAGGTGAACAATATGAAAAAAATACTGTTATTCCCCTTAAAACTAATATTTCTGATTATTGCTTACCTATTAAAAGGCATACTTTACATATTAGCCTACATATTAACCTTCATTGCCGATTTTTGCGGAGTCATTCATTTGATAGTTGGTTTTTTCACTACAATATTTGCTATCTGCGGAACTATAGTTGTTGTGGGATGGATACAGCAAGGCTCATTTCAATTACTTGAAGGCTGCGTTGTAATCGGCATATTATGGCTGTTTGCTATGGGATTTAACATTCTGTTTAATTTGGGCGATTCAATTGCAGACTTCTTAGAAAATATCGGTGACAATTTGAGCGATTTCGCACTTGATTTTTTCTGTTTATAAAATTAGAAACCTTAATGTGTAAAGGGGCGGTTTTTCCGTCCCTTTATTTTTTGTAAAATTACATAACAAATTTCAGACAGAGCTACGGCTCTGTTTTTTTATGCTCTTTTTATGCTCCTGAACGGAGTATCTTTTTCTTTTTGAGAATAATTTTAAAGAAATTTCAAAAAAAATTTAAAAATTTTAAAATTTTTTTCATTTTTGGGGGTGCGAAAACCCGATTTTTACGGAATATATATGAGAAGGTTTTTATTTTTAAAAAACTTTTAAAATTTTTTGATTTTTAGGGTGACAAACCGCAAATTTTGCGGAATATATATAGAGACCTTTTTTTAGGAGGAAGTTATGAAAATAAAAAAGAAGATTATTTCGGGCTTACTTACTGCCACTACTCTTGTGAGCCTTTGTGCCTTTAGTGCAGGAGCAGTAAGCACAGACAAAAAGTTTTCAGTCGAAGATGCAACGCTTATTCAGAAGAATGTTGTAGGTATGACAACATTTGATGAAAAACAAATTAAGTTGTATGACCTTAATAAAGACGGTGTGATTACCGTTGTTGATTCAACACTTGTACAGAAGATTATCGTAGGTCTGATTAAAGGGCCAACAGAAGAACAACCGACAACAGCAGAATCAACAACAGAGCCTACAACGGAAGCAGTTACAGAACCTACAACTGTTCCAAAGCCTACTACTATACCTAAAAGTGTAAAACTTGACAAGTCAAGTATCACACTTGGCACAACTGAAACCTACACATTAAAAACTACGGTTGAAAACGGAACGCTGTCACAGGTGTCGTTTACAACTGACAACAGTAAGGTTGCAGGTATTGACAATAACGGCAAAATAACTGCTGTCGGTGTCGGCACGTCAAAGATTACAGCCAAAACATATAACGGCAAGACTGCAAGCTGTACCGTAACAGTCAAAAAACTTGCTGACAGTATCACACTTAATAAAACAAGTATTACTTTAGGTGTTGGTGAAAAATATGACTTGAACAGCAGTATTCCGAACAATACAGCAGCCTACTACAGACTTTATTACTCGAATAACACCGCAATTGCTCCCGTCCAAAAGGCAGGCGGTCTTGTTACTGCAAAAACAGCCGGCACTACAACGATAAGATGTAAGCTCAACAATGGAAAAGAAGCTACTTGTAAGGTAACAGTCAAATCTGCTCCATCAAGTGTTAGTCTGAATTACACTTCGGCTACTCTAAAGGTTGGGCAGAGCAAAACATTGACGGCTACTCTCAACAGTAATGCGTATAGCTATCGTTCTGATTGGACAAGCAGTAACAGCAAGATTGCTACCGTCAATTCAAACGGCAAGGTGTTTGCTAAATCACAAGGTACGGTGACTATTACATATAAAACCTACAACGGCAAAACAGCAAAATGTAAATTAACTGTTTCGGGAAGTGCTGCAAAGTGTATTGATGTATCAACTTGGCAAGGTTCAATTGACTTTGGCAAGGTAAAATCAGCCGGTTATGACTATGTGATTATAAGAGCCGGATACGGTAAAGAAAAAAGTCAGAAAGACAATATGTTTGAAACAAACTACAAAAACGCAAAATCCGCCGGTCTTAAAGTCGGAGCATATTGGTTCAGCTATGCAATGTCACCGTCAACGGCAACAGCAGAAGCAGATGCTTGCCTTAGTTGTATCAAGGGTAAAAAGTTTGAACTTCCTGTTTACTACGATATGGAATATCAGCCTGCAATGAGTACAAGCAACAGCAATTATACAAAAATGGCAGTCAATTTCTGTAACAAACTCAAAAGCAACGGCTTTAAATCGGGTGTGTATTCCTCAGCAAGCGTTTATGACTATCTGCTCAATCGCAAAACCTTAAAAAATAACGGCATTTCCATTTGGAACGCAGAATGGTATATAAAGCCGTCAATCACTTGTGATGTGTGGCAGTATTCAGATAACGGTAGAATTAACGGCATATCAACAAATGTTGACCTTAACTACATATACAATCTCAATATTGTTGGATAGTAAAAAAGAGTTTGTCAACCCTAAAAAGTAAAATTTATATGTAGGAGGTTATTATGAATTTTAGCAGAGCATCACCTATGAACAAATTACTCATTTTCTTTTTTACAGAAAGGAGAGAAAAACTTAAATGAAGTTAATTAAAAAAATGCTGTCGGTGTTCTTATGTTTAACCGTAATTATCGGCTCATTGTCTGTCGGTTTGTTTTCAGTAAGTGCTGCCACGGTTAAAGGCAATCGTGGAGCAGACGGCAAAGGATTTATATACAAAAAAACAGCTGAATATACTTATATAGACGCAAACGGAAAAAAGCACAGTCAGCATTATGAAGGTTGGGAAAATTTTAAGGTTCATTTTTTTGCTGCATCCGGAAAAGCCTTGAATTTTTCAGACTACACACAAAGAGCGTACTGTATTGAACCGGATAAAGCATCTGAATTAACAAGTTCTGCTACTGTAAAAAGTACATCTCAATCAGCAGCTTGGAAACAGCTAACTACTGCACAGCAAAATGCAGTTAATCTGATACTTGCTTGGGGCTTTGGCGGATTTGAAGCTGCAAAGAAAGAGAAGGTTCATTATTACTATGCAACGCAGCTCTTGATTTTTGAGATTGTTGCAGGCAAGCGTAACGCATCAACTTTTGAAGCGGTTACCGGTAAGCCGTTACTTACACCTGCAAATACAATGACGGCTACGAGTTCGGCAGAAACTACGCTTGCGAATGTCACAACGGCATACAACAATATGGTTTCTTGGTGCAAAAAATCCGTGAGAAATCCGTCATATACTGCATCATCACTTAGCTCGGCTAAATCATATCAGATGTCGTACAGCAACGGACAGTACTCAATTACTCTGACTGATTCTAACGGGACTACATCGGTGACAAAAGCATCCGATGTAATTGTCAGCAATTCTAATGTTAAGGTCAGCGTTAGCGGTAAAAAGATAACATTTACCTGTTCTAAAAATCTTGGTACGACAGTTAATGTGACAATGAAAAACTCTTTTTTGAAGGAATATGGAATCAAGAGCAAAAACAGTTTGTATTTAATTACAAGTAATGACTTTGCATCATATCAGACTTTTGCTCGAGGTTCTAATTATGCAGTTAAAGACGGATATGTTAAGTTGACATTTCCGGATGTTGTCAAGCTGCAACTTCAAAAATCATCATCAAACCCGGAACTTACAGCCGGCAATGATTGTTATAGCCTTAATGGTGCCGAGTACGGCATATACACAAACAAGGCTTGTACCAAAAAAATCGGCAGTATTACAACAAATGCAAGCGGTTACGGCAGTTACAGTAAATATGTTGACGCATCAGCTTCTTACTATGCCAAAGAAACCAAAGCACCAAAAGGCTATGAGCTTGACGAAACTGTATATACATTTGTGAATTCAGGCAAAAAAGCCGCAGACGGTACAAAAATTTATAGCTTTAGCTGTACTGATGAGCCTGTAGATGACCCTGTCGGTATTGTGTTACAAAAAAAGAATGCAATTACAGGCGAAACAACAAGTCAAGGTCTTGGCGGTGCGGTTTTCAGCATTGAATACTACGCACAGGAAATTGATAAGGACTATGATGTCAAAGCAGATGAAACCGCTCCTGCACTTGACAGCAAAAACCTTAAAAGGACTTGGTATATTCAGACCAACTCTGACGGACTTACTCGTTTAGATGAAAAATATTTATCCGATGATTTCTTATCAGATGGATTATATTACGATGGTAATTTTGTAACTATTCCCATAGGAACAATTGTTATCAAGGAAGTCAAAGCTCCTGACGGCTATTCTCTCAGTGATGTTGTGTTTTACAGAGTAATTACTCAAGAGGGTGCAAAGTTTGCACAGGACACAAATACTCCCATAAATGTGACGATTGACGAAATGCCGGCAAAGGCATATATCGGCATACACAAACTTAATCAATCGGGTGTTGGTGTCGCGAATGCTACATATGGCTTGTACGCTGATTCAGCTTGTGCAAGCTTGTATGACAAGCTCACAACAAATGCTGACGGCAAGGGTACTTTTGCAAAATCAGTAGATGTCGGCAAAACATATTACATCAAAGAAATAACCGCACCGACAGGCTATGAGCTTGACGAAACTGTTTATCCCGTAATTGCCACAGTGGATAACGCTACAGTCGATACAGCCGTTATTCAGACGATTTATGAGGACAGCGTAAAGGCTGACCTCAAAATCAAGAAGTCATCGACTGACGGTATCGTTTCAAATTTGTGGTTTGCAATATCAGATAACCTCGGCAACGAGTACAACGCAGTTTCAACCGATAAAAACGGCGAAGCGACTGTTAAAGGTTTGAGGGTATATGACGATAAAGGCAACAAGATAACCTATACAGTCAAGGAGCTTGGTTTTAAGACTACTTTAGGATCTCACAGCTATGGCGGTTACACTTGGACGATAAAGAAAGAAAATGCAATCAATTATAAAGGTTCATATTTTGAAGGTGTTTCAAATGCTGTATTCAGCAATTGTGAGAATGCTTATTCAAGATACTACTATGGCAAATCATCAGAAGCAAAATCCAACGCTAACGGTAAGTCATTAACGCTTGACGAGAGCAAAACGGTTACATTTAATTTTCAGAATACAGTTTCTGAAACAGATTTAACTGTTAAAAAGACCTCATACAACGGTAATGTATCGGGGGTGTGGTTCGAGGTACGGGATGAAAACGGTAAATACTATGGGGATATTGTCACGGATTCAAGCGGTAAAGCTAACTATTACAACAGATACGGTTATAAACTCAAAAGCTGTTTAACCGTTCCAAACTCAGCAATTTGTATCCCTATAAAATATAAGGTTGTTGAAAAAGGTTTTCTCGGCGGAGGCAGTTATTATTTCCCTGACAATTACCTTGGAAAGGCTGAATCAGAGTGTAAGACTGCCAACAAATACGGAACAACATCTATTCTTAATTATTCCATGTACAACGCTCCTGCAACCGGCAGTATTAACATCAATAAGACTTCCGAGGACGGAGTTATCGAGGGTTTGAGTTTTAAGCTTGAGTCTTTTGACGATGAACGAGAATACGGTGACGACCTTATCCCTACCCCTATGGCTTATGATGCAGACGGAAACGAGATTACAAGCTTGATTTTAACGACCGATGCGAACGGTAAAGCAAGTACAGATAATATGCAATTTTATGACATAAACGGTAACAAAATTGATGGTATTCTGCCATATGTAGTTGACCTAAACGGTTTTCAAATTACTTACAGGCTTACCGAAATCGGCATTAAACAGTCAGACGGAACATACAAGTTTCCGAGCCGTTATGAACTGAAAGATGCAGTCGAATTTACAATCTATGATACCGATGAATACAACTATACATATGATTGTGCCAACACCGTAAAAACAGGTTCGTTACTGGTACAAAAAACATCTGAAGATGATGTTGTGGACGGTTTGTATTTTGAAATAAGCTGTGCTGATACAGGGTTTAACGAAAAAGTAAGCACAAACCTTGAAGGTTTAAGTCCTGAAATTTCAGACTTGCCGATTTATAACAGCAATGACGAATTTCTCAAATATAAGGTGTCAGAACTCGGTGTTCTGAACGATGACGGCACTTATTCTTTACCGTATAAGTACAACAAGCCAAAAAGCGTAACAGTTACGCTTAATTCAGATACCGTAGTTTTTGCAAATATCAAAAACACGCTGAAAACAGGCTCTGTTAAGCTGACAAAAACAGACGGCACAAAGGCTCTTACCGGATCAGGTTGGCAACTCTATAAGTCAGACGACACTCCCATCAGCTGTTATCAGACAGGCTCAGAAACTTATATGTATAATTCAGTTGCAAAAACTGCAACCGATTATATGGCTACGAATGGTAGTTTGTCAATCAGTAATCTGCCGGTAGGTGATTACTATTTTATTGAATCTGTAACTCCGTCAGGCTATATGCCATACGGTAAAAAGGTTGAATTTACAATTTCAGCCGACAATGAAAACACACTTAACATCTCTTTAACCGTTGCCGATAACAAATCCGTGTTATCTCAAACAGGCGGCGGTGGTATTGCTCCGTTTTACTTCGTTGCCGTGGCACTCGGAGCAATGGCTATAATTTTCATCTATGACTACCATAAACACGGTAGCAAGAAATATAAAAAATCACGAAAGGAAAATCAAAAATGAAAAAGAAAATCACACGAATTATGACAGCTATGGTACTTGCCGTTATGATGGTATTTACTGCAATCCCATTTGCAAGTGCTGCAACCAACGCAAATGCTCTTGATGAAACTAAGAAGGTTTCATTCACGCTCAATTGTTCTAAGCCCGGATACACATTTACGGTGTACAAGGTTGCGGAACTCAAAACAACCGAAAATCCATACAAGACAGGCTATGATTCACTTATTCCTTCGATTTCTGATGAGATTTTAAGCGGTAAGACATCGAATGTTCTCTCAGCTCTTGATGGTCTTTCTTCGATTCCGTCAACAGCTTCAACCGTTGGCACATTTACTACATCGGCAACATCGGTAAAAAAGACTTTTTCAAGCCTTGCTCAGGGTATGTATTACATTAAGGCTACTAACTATCCTGCCGGTGTTAAAAGCGTTACAAACTCTGTTGTATCGCTCCCATACTACAACAACGGTTGGGTTTACAGCATTAATGCTATCGACCTTGCTACAAAGGTAAATGACGGTGATGTTGTAACAGGCAAGACTATCACAAACAGCACTAAGGACAATACAAACTTTACAGATGTTTCTCTCGGCGACACAGTAAACTTCGAGATTAAGTCATCAACTGCCGGTTCATCAGAAATGAAACTTAAATCATATACCGTATATGATGAAATGTCAGCCGGTCTTACTCTCGACAAGGACAGCGTAAAGGTTGCACTTCTCAACGCACAGGGTAGTAAAGTTGCTGACCTTGCTTCATCTGACTACGCTCTCAATGTAACATCAGAGGTAGACGGCAAGGCTACAACATTCAATGTTTCAATTGCTAACGCTTATCTTCAGAAAAATGACTTTTATGCTGAAAATGTAGCATTTACTTCTGTAACTTATTCAGCGAAGCTCAACAAGTACGCTGTAGCAGGAAAAACAGGCAACCCTAACACAGAAACAAAGCTCGTTTATTCTAACAAGAACGGTGTTGAATCAGAAGTAAACGGTAATACAGTTTATGTTTACACATTTGCAGTAACAACAAACAAGACAGATACAGACGGAAAGGCTCTCGAAGGTGCAGAATTCAGCCTTTTCAAGACAGAAGAGGACGCAACTGCTCTTACAAATGCCATTGCAAGCGGTGTATCCGACAAGACCGGCAAGGTTACTTACTACAACACAAGTAAAGAAGAAATCAAACTTGCAAGCGGTAAATATTATATTGTCGAAACAAAAGCTCCTACAGGCTACAACATTTACGGCAAAGTTATTCCTGTGACAATTGATGTAACTTATAGCACAACATTTGTTGACGGTTCATACATCACAAACTGCCCAACAGACGGCACAGCAAGCGTTGATGTAAAGGATACAAAGGTTGTTGTACCACAGACCGGTGGTGCAGGAACAGTTATGTTCTACATTCTCGGCACAGCTTTTGCACTCGGCGGTATTGCAACATTGCTCATTCGCAGAAGAGTAAAAGCTACAAACAAGTAATTTCACATTAAACAGAAAGGAGTACAGCACATTGAAAAAATGCAGAAGCAAATGCACCTTGATAATAGGAATAATTTTTATGACTGCATCACTCTGCTTTGTGCTGTACCCTTCTGCATCAAATGCTGTCAATAGTTTTTTCGCCGCATCCACAATTAACAATTATGCCGCAAATCTTGACAGTATTTCAGCAGCCGACAGGTCACAGTACTTGTCGGCTGCTGCTGAATATAACAACAATTTGTCAGAGCTTGTCAATGGCTTTACTTATGATGTAGACAGCGTGATTGACGGATATGACGATATTCTCAATTTTGGTGACGGTCTTATAGGCTACATTGATATTTCAAAAATAAATGTAAAACTGCCTATTTACCACGGGGATGAGGATAAAGTGCTTGAAAAAGGTGTTGCTCATCTGCCAAATACAGCGTTTCCGATAGGCGGTGTAGGCAATCATTCGGTGCTTTCAGCTCACACGGGTTATCCTACGCAGGTGTTTTTTGACAATCTCAACGAGCTTGAAATCGGTGATGAAATCAAGGTGTCCGTGCTTGATGAAACGCTTACCTATGCTGTAACAGCAAAAAACATTGTTAAGCCCGACAACATATCGTTACTGTCAGTTGACGAAGAAAAAGACCTATTAAGCCTTATAACTTGTTATCCCTACGGTGTTAACAGTCACAGACTTATTGTGACAGCCGAAAGGGTATCTGAAACCGCTTCGCCTGATACTGCCATAAAAGCAGAAACTAATAACAGAAGTTTTGATTTTATTCTACTGGCAATAATTGCAATAGCAATAACAGCTGTTATTGCTACATTTGCTGTCAGAAAAAGGAGGAAAAATAATGCCTGATATTACAATAGACAAATCATCACTTGTCTATGATGATAACGAATTCGAGTATAAAACAAGAGTTCCCGGTACTTTCGGGGAGGATATTCGTTATCTTTGGATTAAAAAAGACGATGTTGATGAAATCAACGAAGGCAAAACCATACTCACATCATTGGATGATGAGAGTAAATATATGCTTTATGACAAAGATGATAATCTTGCCGAAACAGTCAGGGGGTCAGAACTGTACATAAATCATTATGATCCGGTTAAGGAAAAAGAAAACACAGAAAGCAAAAATTTTGACACTATTAATGAAAAAAAGTCCAAAAGTGTCGGTGTAAAAGAAGAAAATTTACAATCTGTTCCGACTGAACCGATTGTAACCGAAACATCAAAAGACACAGAATTTTCTATTCCGATTTTTGCTACCCTTTATGACAAATGCAATCGCAAAATTGATGAGCTTAACAGCAAAAATGATAAGTTCAATGCAAAAATTGAAAAGCTCAATATAAAAAAGTCCCGAAATGCAGAGTTTGTATCTACGATTGAATCCTTGAAAGATATTGTGCCAAAACCTGTATATACTGCTCTTTCGCTCTTGGCAACAGAAAGACGGCAAAAGATAGTCAGTATTAACGAGAAAATTTCTGCCCACAAACTGAATATCAAATCCAATGAAAATAAAATTCAGAAACATCAAAGCCGTGCTGATTTCTGCATTAAAATCCACAAATTTCTCGACAATATGAAGTCACCTGACGGACGCAAAGAAAATTTCGTTAAAGGGATTCAAGAGTATCGAATGATGTCGATGCGAACAACCTCAGAAAAATTTGATGCTACTCAAAATAAACTTGACAGTGCTCTAAAAGCGTACAGTCAAACTCATTATATGTCTGAAAAGCTCAAACTACAAAAGCAGATTAACAAGCTCACAACAAAAAAAGAAAAGTTAATGCGAAAGCTCAAGGCACTTGACGAGTGGTCTGCAAAGTTTGATGCAGTCAAAGCAATGCCCGATAAAGAAGCTGACAATATCATCAACAAGAGCTGTCAGAATATTGTTGATGAGTTTACTACCAACCCACAGGCTCTCAAGAAACAGGCGGATACGATTGTAAGTTCAACTGCAAAAGTTATTTTCGAAGAAAACTATCTTAAAAATGCTGAAATGTCGATTGAGGACGATTATGACAGTATTGACGGTATTATCAATAACGGCAATAAGCAGCAGGAATACGAAAAACTCAAAGAGCCTGATAAGAAATCCGAACGCAGAACAGCACCTTTATCGAGAAATCAGATTAAGCAAAATGCAAACACTATTGCTCATAATGAGCAACGAACGAATGATAAAACCAAAACTCAGGGACAAGAATTATAAAGCTATTTTAGACCTGTGCCATTCAGGCACAGGTCTTTTTTTAAGAGGTGAATGAAATAAATGATTGAATTATATGGAAACAAAATATGGAACAGCAACACTCCCAATAAATATAAAAAAGTAATCATTGCGAGTGAGGATAGTCTTGATAATATATGTCAGGAACTTGAAAATTCAGGACTTAATTATTGTGCATATATTTTTAACGGAGAAGCACATATTGCCATTGGCAGAGCTACTGCAAATAATATTGATAAGTTGGATATTGATTATCAGACTGTTATTGAATGTAATTCAAAAGTCTATAAAACCAACAACATCATAGGAACTACAACCTACGATTCTATTGAGGATAAATTATACCGTAAGTACAATACCGATTTTGCCTATAAAATCGGTCAAAGACTTACTGAGCAAGGCATCCTTTTTTCAGGCAGAATTTACGGAAAAACAACAACTATTACTGTTGACAAGCAATATGCTGATACCTTGAATAAAATATCTGCTGAACTTAAAGAACAGCGAGCATCATTTATGTCAAAATCTGAGGTTGTTCAAAATGAATCACCGGAAGAATCAAAATCAGTTAATGAAAAAATATCTGAATTACATTTTAATGAATCGCAACTTTCGGCACTTGCACCGTCTGTAAAATTTATCCAAACGAGAAACGATGATAATTTGACTGATAACTTTGTTTCATTGTTTTCTGACTGCACTGATTTTTATGAATCACAACTTTCTGCTCTTGCCGAAATTTATGTTGACACATATCGAAGTTTTTCGGATAAATCTTTGATATTTGCAGATACATCAAGGTTTAATGATTTAAAACAGCGTTTTGTTAATGATAACATTACTGCAAAATTAACTGAAAATCGTGGTTACTCAACTACTCAGTTTGAAATTATCAGAGAAATGGTAACTTACGGTATGAGCGAATCAGTAATCAACTTGCTTGATTACACTTTTTCGATTGATGAAATGCAAAACTTCTTTACAGCATACAAGAACGGCTCGTATGAAGATTTAATCAATCTCATTGCAGATATTAAAGGTACTACACGCACGGATATTGAAGGGCAAATCGAAGGTGGTACATACACTCCCGAAATTCCCGATTATGATTTTTTAAGCAAAAATCTAATTTTTCATAACCCCTCGGCAAATCATTTTACGGTTATGTATTTCAATCCGGATAGCGAAACAGGCGGTCAGTTCGTAAGCACTGATATAAACTATAATGTTGCTTGGCGAGGAAACCGAGATTTTACAAATGATTCCGAGCGATTTTGGCGATATGTAGAAATCACCGGAAATCAAACTCTGTCCGATGTAGGCAGTAAATTTTTCCGAGAATCTCTAAATTATTTTTACTCTGGTGAGCAAATTGCAGAGGGATTAACTACGGACACACAAAAATTGATTGCAGATGTTGCTACTGCCGAAATGATAAAATCAGGCGAACTTATTGAACCTGAAAGTTTTGATGTAGCTAAGTTTGATACACTCATATCTGAACAAAAAGAAATCACAAGCAATAATTCGGATAAAAATACTATTGTTATCAATGCTTTTGCCGGACCGGGTGCAGGAAAAACAACATCTTGTCTTGAAGTAGCCGAAAAATTGAAAAAGCAAGGATTTGTTACGGAATATGTACAGGAATATGCCAAAGAGCTTGTATATGACAACAATCTTATTATGCTTGACGGACATTATGAACATCAATTTGCAATTCTTAACGAGCAGATGAAGCGTATCAATCGTTTGTACGGTAAAGTTGATTTTATAGTTACTGACTCACCAATTTTACTTAACAACACTTATCTTAATGAAGATAAAAACACCGAAGTGTATTCGGCATATTCTGATAGTGTGAACAAACTTTATGGTCTTTATAACAATTTTAATTATTTTGTTGAGCGTGATACATCAGTGTTTGAAAAAGAGGGACGAATACATAATCTTGAACAAAGCATTGCAATTGATAACGAATTAAAAAACATGTTACACAATAATCAAATTGATTTCGATGTATATACTCACGCTACAATTGACAATATTGTTCGTGATTCAACTATTATATATGCAAAACAACTTATCAATTCATACTGTCAGGATGAATTTGATTCGGAAGCGGATTTTTCAGACTTAAAAAAAGTCGGAGTGGCATACACAACAACAGAAGACAGCAAGCATACTGTTGAAGCTGTTGTAAATCTTGTTGACTATAGGCTTGAAACTTATGTTGATGACAAATTATTCAAAGAAGAAACATATGCCGACCTTAAAGATATGATTGATAACTGTCTGCACTCTTTATCGTTCGATGACCTTGTGTACCTTTCCGATGAGGAGCTTGCACCGTTTTATGAGGAACACGACGAGCTTGACGACGTAGATCCCGCAGTTATTCGTCAGCAGCTTGAGGACGCAGGGATAGTCAACGGTGAGCTTGTCGATGAAGATAAGCTGAACAGTGATCCATTTATTCAACAGGTTATGGCTGACGCAGAATCCGATGCCGGTGCTCTGAATGTCAGCTCAGAAGAAATCGTTAATCAATTTAATTCAGAAAATGAAATCGTCCCGATAAACGAGCCTGAACAAACTGAGCCTGTACAGGAAATAATTCGTCCGACAATTACTTGTGATTGGAGTGAAAGTCCGGTATTTGAGAACGGCAAAACATACTCTGTTTCTGAATTTGACAAACTTATGAAAAATGCCGATGACGAATGGGTTGAGCAAAGACAGCTTGAAATTGAGGAATACGGCAGTGAAAATGCGGTTACAGAAGCATACAGAAACGGTGAACTTGACAATATTCATCTTGGTTATGAAAAAACGAAATTTATTATTAATATGCCGAACGGTACGAAATACACCGAACGGCAAAACATCGGGGACGGCAACGGTGGAATTATTGATTTTTTAAATCAATATCCGCAGTATTCAGGTGTTGTAAAAATACTCGAAGCCGATATAAAGCTTGATAAAGGTGAAAATGAGAAAGCCGCAGATTTACCGATAACGGAAAGAAAAGAAAGAGATATCAGGAGCGATGAAAAATTACAGAGCGTTGACGAGCTTACCGTGGAGGTTGAAAATGCCGCACCGTCAAGAGCAGAAAAAGCTGAACCGCCTACATTGTTTGATATGGTCGAAAGCTCAGAGCAGACCGAAACAAGCGTAAATGATGAAAAAGCCAAAAACTATGTAATTGAGGACAGAGAAGCTGTCACGGGAGCAAAAACAAAGTTTCAAAATAACATTGCTGCCATTAAGATTTTAAAGCAAACGGAAGCAGAAAACAGAGCGGCTACACCTGAAGAACAAGGTCAGTTGTTCCTTTACAGCGGTTGGGGCGGTCTTGCCAATGCTTTTGAGTCTGATAATGATAAATGGAAAAATGAGTATTCTGAACTCAAGGGTTTGCTTACGGATGAAGAATATACCGCAGCACGGTCAACTGTGCTTGATTCATTCTACACAGATACAGCAATCGTTGACAGTATATATGAGGTCATTCGTAACGCAGGATTTGAGGACGGCAACATACTTGAGCCTGCAATGGGCGTAGGAAACTTTTTCGGCAGACTTCCCGAAGAACTTCGTGATAAGGTGAATTTGTACGGTGTCGAAAAAGACAGCTTATCGGGCAGAATAGCTCAAAAGCTGTATCCGCAAGCTGACATTACGATTGACGGCTTTGAGAATACTCGTTTCAATGACAACAGCTTCGATGTTGCAATCGGAAACATTCCTTTCGGCGATTTCAGTGTTAATGATTCTAAATACAACTCAAAACATCTGAAAATTCACGATTATTTCTTTTTGAAATCACTTGATAAAGTGCGTGACGGCGGCATTGTGGCTTTTGTAACTTCCAAAGGTACGCTTGACAAAAAGGACAGCTCTTTCCGCAAGACCTTGGCCGAAAGAGCGGATTTGGTAGGTGCTGTGAGATTGCCGAATAACGCCTTTAAATCGGCAGGAACGGAAGTTACTCCCGATATTATCTTTCTCCAAAAGCGTTCTGCACCACTTGAAAATATACCCTCTTGGGTAAATGTGGGAACAACCGAAAACGGTTTATCAATCAATAATTATTTTATTGAACATCCTGAAATGGTGCTCGGTAATATTGTTCAAGGCAACAAGCTCTACGGACGAACAGATGATACAATGTGTGTACCGTTTGCTGACGGTAGACCATTATCAGAACTGTTGCCTGAAGCTGTAAAACATATTACATTTACCTATTCACCGGCAAAAGAGGTAATATCGCCTGTTTCTAAAGCAGAAGCTGTTATATCAAAACCCGAAGAACTTCGTTCACAGAGCTACTATAAATCAGGCAACGAGATTTATTTTTACGGCAGCAATTCCGCAGGAGAATTAGTTACTGTGTCGGCTAAAGATTTACTTGATAAAAAGTACACAACAAAAAACATTGACAGACTTACTGCGTTTATGGAAATCCGTGATACTTTAAGAGAACTGCTTGAGGTACAACAGCACGATAATAATGACGCAGAAGTCGAGCAGTTACAGCATAGGCTTAACACAATCTATGACAACTTTTATGATAAGTACGGTCTTATACATAGCAGATACAACCGTAATATTCTCGGATTTGACGGAGCGTATCAGCTTGTGGCATCTCTTGAGCAGGACTATGATAAAAATACCTTGATTAAAAAATCGGATATTTTCACTCAGCGTGTAAATGTTCCGAAACCGCAGATTGAACATATTGATACTGCATCGGAAGCTCTTGCCGTTTGTATCGCCGAAAAAGGATATATTGACTTTGATTATATGAGTAATCTTACCGATATTGACAAAGCAAGTCTTGAAGAAAGTTTGCGTAATAACGGTGAAATATATCCTATACCTATGAATACGGAAAATAATGAATATACATATCAGACCGCATCTGAATATCTGTCAGGCGATATATATGCTAAACTTGATACAGCAGAATCCTATGCTGCTGTTGACAATATCTATAGTGCTAATGTTACTGCTCTCAAAGCAGCATTACCTACTCCGCTTAAAGCAGGAGATATTGATGTTAATCTCGGAGCTACTTGGATTGCTCCAGAATACTATGAGCAATTTATGTACAAGTTGTTTGAAACACCTCTTTTCAATCGTTCTGACGGCATTTTTAAGGACAGTAAAATATCTGTAGAATACTCTGAATATTCCGGTAAATGGTTTATTTCACATAAATCAGCTGATAAATCCGTAACTGTAACAAAAACATACGGAGCTTGCGGTTATTCGGGATATCAAATTCTTGAAGCAGCTCTTAATTTATCAGAGCCAAAGGTATACAAAGATAAGCTTGACGAGTACGGACGGATTATGTTTGATAAAAATAACAAACCAATCCGAGTGATTGATGTGCCGGCAACTCAGGTTGTTCAACAAAAAGCGAATAAGATACGCAGAGAGTTCAAAAACTGGCTGTTTAGCGATCCCGTAAGACGGTCCGATATAGTTGATACATACAATCGTACTTTTAATTGTATTAAACCACGAGAATATGACGGCTCACACCTTACTTTTCCGGGAATGAATTCAAATATTGAACTGCACGAACATCAGAAAAATGCAATAGCTCACGCTATTTACGGTGGTAACACTCTGTTTGCTCATTCAGTCGGAGCCGGCAAAACTTTTGAAATGATAGCAACGGCTATGGAATGTAAACGGCTCGGTTTGTGCCACAAATCCTTGTTTGCTGTACCGAATCATCTGACAGAACAGGTGGGAGCAGACTTTTTGAAGCTCTATCCCAATGCAAACATATTGGTTGCAACAAAAGATGATTTTAAGGCTGAAAATCGTAAAAGACTGATGAGCAAAATTGCGACAGGTAATTACGATGCGGTTATCATCGGTCATACTCAACTTAAAATGCTACCGTTATCACCTGAAAGGCAGGAAAATATTTTCAAAGAGCAGATTGATAATATCGTTGCCGGTATTGCCGAACTAAAATACCAAGAAGGCAATTCTTTTAAAGTCAAGGATATGGAACGAACTAAGCGTAGTCTTGAACAACAACTTGAAAAATTACAATCAAGTAAAAAAGACAACACGGTGTACTTTGAGGAACTCGGTATTGATAAACTCTTTGTCGATGAAGCACACGAATTTAAGAATTTGTTCTGTACAACAAAACTGCAAAATGTTTCGGGTATTTCTTCGAGGGCATCTCAGAGAGCGACAGAGTTATTCGCTAAGTGCCGTTACCTTGACGAAAAAACCGGCGGTAAGGGTGTTGTATTTGCTACAGGAACTCCTCTCTCTAACAGTGTAACAGAACTACATACAATGATGAGATATCTCAACTATGATTTCCTTGCAAGTCATAATAATATGCAAAACTTTGACAACTGGGTATCTACATTTGGCGTACAGAAAAAAGAATATGAGCTTGCTCCTGCCGGCAACAAATTCAAGGAACGCACACGCATTGCAGAATATGCAAATTTACCGGAACTTATGTCAATGTTTAAAACGATTGCAGATGTCCGCACGGCTGATACTCTTAACCTTAAAGTGCCTGACTGTGAATTACACATTGTTGATGTTGAACCTACAGAATTACAGACTGAACTTGTTGAAGAATTATCAGACAGAGCTGATGAGGTCAACAACGGTTCCGTTGATCCATCAACAGACAATATGTTAAAAATCACCGGTGACGGTAGAAAACTCGGTCTTGATCCTCGACTTATCAATCCGTCATTTGAAGATGATCCCGGTACAAAACTTAATGTTTGTGTCAATAATGTTTTTGATATTTACGAAAAAACAAGCGACAAAAAGCTGACACAGATTGTATTTTGTGATTTGGGTGTTCCGAGCAAAAACTCATCTGCTGATGGCAATAAAGATGACGATACAAAAAGTGTGGCAGAACTTGACTCGCTTGAAGAGTCAGGAAAGTTTTGTGTGTATGATGATATTAGAGATAAGCTGATTGCAAAAGGTGTATCGGCTGACGAAATAGCTTATATTCACAACGCTAAAAGTGAAACCCAGAAGTCTGAGCTTTTTGCAAAAGTCAGAAGCGGTGAAGTGAGAATTTTACTCGGCTCTACGGGTAAAATGGGAACAGGCACAAATGTACAGGACAGGATCATTGCTCTGCACGATTTAGATGTTCCGTGGCGACCGTCCGACCTTGAACAAAGACGAGGAAGAATGGTTCGACAGGGTAATATCAACGATAAGGTACATCTTTATCGTTATGTAACAAAAGGCACTTTTGATGCCTACAGCTATCAGCTTTTGGAGAAAAAGCAGAAGTTTATAAGTCAGATTATGACCTCGAAAGAGCCCGGCAGAAAATGTGCAGATGTTGACCAAGCTGCATTGACTTACTCTGAAATCAAGGCTCTTTGTACAGGCGATGAGCGTATCCGTGAAAAGCTGACTCTTGAAAACAGAGTAAAAGAATTGCAGGCACTCAAGTCTGAATACAACAGCACACGATACGAACTTGAGGACAAGGTGAACGCTTATCCCGAAGAACGCAAAAAATTACTTCTTGATATAGGCAATATCAGCAAGGATATGGAAACGGTAAAAAACATACCTTTTGATGTCAAAACTGAAAGTTATCGGGTTGGGATTACTATAGGAAAAGATGCTTACTCACTTCTAGATGATGAATCAAGAAAAGTAGCTGCAAAAGCATTAACCAACGCTGTAGCACAGGTCAAAGGGGATGCTAACAAGAATAAGAGAATCGCCATAGGGGGACTCGGCAACTTTGGTGTTGAGGTAATCAATGACGGATATTTCCTTGATAAAATAACCGCAACTCTTCGTGGTAATTATACTTATTCAGTTGAACTGGGCGTATCAAGTATTATAAATCTTAAAAAGATTGAGAACTTGCTTTTTAAGGTTGAAAATGTTCTGAACGATAAAAAATCGGAACTCAATAAACTTGATATTGACTATAAGACTGCACAGAATATGCTTCACAAGCCGTTTGAGTTTGAGGATGAGCTTAACAGCAGCACAAAAAGACTTGATGAGTTGATAACTGCCTTAAACATTGAAATGTCCGAACAGCACAAATCAGCAGACAAGCCCAAAAAGACTCATTATTTTGGTAAGGATTTTATTCTTGGAAAAAAGAAATCATCAAAGCAAATACAGAATAATGAAGTTATGAAATCAGAACCTAAAAGGAGTGAACCTGAATTATGATAGTTTACGCACAAGGCGATATAACAAAATTTGATGTAGATGCTATTGTAAATGCATCCAACGGTTTTGGTTATATGGGAGGTAAAAGATGTGTTAATGAATTACATAGAGGAGTTGCAGAGAGCATTCAATTTGCATCTTGCGGTGCTGTTGAACGGCTTGCAAGAGCAAAATGTAAGGCACACTCCTTTTTTGGTTATTCACCCGGAACTGTTTTTGTGACTAATGCTCCAAATCTTGAGTGTAAAAAAATAATACACGCAGTTACTATGCGTACTCCGGGTAGCAAAGCAAAAATCAAAAAAATTAAAGATCTGATTCCAAAGATAGTAGCGGTAGCTGAAAACTTAAACATAAATTCAGTAGCCATACCTTTACTTGGTTGCGGAACAGGTGGACTTGACAGAAAAACCGTTCAAAATTTATTAGCTCATAATCTTATAAGTGACAAAGTGACATTTTATATTGTTACTTCACTTTAAAATTAGAAATTCTTTTCTGAATTTCTTTTTAAAACACTTGTTTTTTTCTTAGTTATAACATATAATAGTATTTGAACGATGTTGGTTACTCATCTTAGTGTTGTGCTTCGCTACCGTCTGACCACCATATCAGGAGAATGCGACATTTTTAAGGTTGTGCTTCGCTACCGTCTGACCACCATATCAGGAGAATGCGACATTTTTAAGGTTGTGCTTCGCTACCGTCTGACCACCATATCAGGAGAATGCGACAAAAAGTAACGATTTTGGGAGCAACTGCATTATATGCAGTTGCTCCCTTTTATTGAGGAATGAATAGCGTGAATATAGATTTTTATTTTGTTAAATCTGATTATATAGATTTTTTAAAGCAAACAGAAATAAATAATCGTGGTTTTACTTGCGTACCAAACACAGAATATACTTCAAGGAAAAAGTTTTTGTTTGGTGCTGTTTTTGAATATAACGGTATAAATTATTTTGTACCTGTATCTTCAAAAATAAAAGGCGGCGACAATAATATTGTAATGAAATCGGGAAAGAATAACTCTATTGTACTGGGAACACTTAGATTTGCGTATATGATACCTGTTCCTAACAAGTGCTTAATAAAATTAAAAATCAGCGATATTCCCGAAGAAAGCAGACGAAGAAAAATAAAATACGAATTAGCTTTTTGTCGCAAAAATATTTATAAAATTAAGTTGCAGGCACAAAAAACATTTAGTGCTGTAAATGATTCAACAAACAAAAAGATACGAAGAAACAGTTGCGATTTCTTGCTGTTGCAAAGTGCATACATAACTTATTGTTCTGAACATAATATTGAACTTGAAAAATCGTTGATGACAGATTATAATTTACAAGAGAAAAATAATAATCAAGAAACATCTTCTATTTTGACAAAGTCTGTTTGTGTAAGTCGTAACATAATAAAGAAAAACGCAAAAATTATATCCCACAAACAAGAAAAACATTCACCAAATAACAAGGACAAAAGTAAAAGCAGATAGCATCAAAAAGATGTTATCTGCCTTTTTGTTGTTTATTCAAATTATATAGCTCATAAAAACTTCGTGGGCGTTTGGGGCAAGGTCAATGATGTCCTTTTTGTAAATTGTAATTTTTTCTGTACTTGTTGCACCCTAAAACCAAAATACTTGTTGCTAAAGCAGTAATCATTTTTTCACTTCCAATCGTTTATTTGTATTAATTTGGGGTTTGAAGGTCATAGCAGAGCAAGGTATTGAAGTCAACAGAAAAGTATCTTGCAAGCATTAATATAGTTACATATGTCATTGTAGTAGTTCCCATTTCGTAGTTAGTATAGGTACTTCTGTCGACTCCCAAATAGTCTGCAACTACTTTCTGAGAAACACCTTTTTGATTTCGCAGCTGTTTTAGTCTTTGTCCTACTTGCTTATAAATAAAGCGTGATTTAATTCTATATCCCATAAGTAATATCTCTCCTATTGGTTATTTGAAATCTTAATTTTATAGCCTGCAAGAAAAATTTATCCACCCTGAATAGCGGAAAATGTTATATAATTATTTTTTATGTTTGTTCTACCTTAGAAATTGATTTTTTGTCAGCTGATACGGTGATTCCAATTTTCGCCATTTTTACTCCTCCACATCATTTGCTTTTGCATTATTTGGTACATAGATTTTGTAATAGTATTCATCACCTAAAGTATATTCATCATTAAAGGAAATATAAAATATTGGTATAAGCTGGCTTTCGTCCGGTTTATTAACATATTTCTCTATCCGAGCATTTGTATCGGTGTAGTTAATATTACATGTTGATTTGTTTATTCTTAGGGTATCTTTTTTTGTATTGAAACAATAATAGTGTGAGTCTTCAACAAAATATGTGGTATTATAAGTGCTTTTGATTGGCTGGATTTCAATGACACTTTCCAATTTTAGATTTTTTGTGATACTTTGAGAGTATATACAACATGCTATTGTACTCGCAAGGCAAACTCCAAACATAATTATTGAAGTTACAGCTAATGTAGATAGCCATTTTGGGGATGTAAAGAGTAAGCCATAAATAGAGAGTAATATTGATATAAGCAAAAAAATGAATGTCAGCACAAAAAATAACATATTATTTTCACCTCATTCCATATCAACCTGAAAATCTGTTGTAATCGAGCCTTCAGGGATATAAATTTTATACTTTTCTCCTGTACCTGAAATTCTGAGCGACAAAAGAGGTTCAAAAGTAAGCGGATTTTCAGTTGCTTTTTCGTCAGCCGATTTTACTATAGTATCTATGTGCGGAGTATCCTTAGTATAGATTATTTCGCAATCGTCAGCCTTAATTTTGCTTGCTTTGTAACTACCTTTATCAGTTTTGTAGTAATAATAATAGTATTGCTCAGTATTTACTTCGCCGCACCCAATAAAAAAACCACCTTGTAAATCACGATTGTCTTTAAAATTAACAATATTTTGGCTGCTTTTTACTTCATCTGATAGTTTAATATCAATTGTGTATTTAAAAGATGATATAATTGTTACTACACACACTATATTAATCAGAAGTGTTGTTAATACAATTGCCAGTTTAATAAAACTCGGCTCTAAATGTAACATTATTAAAAATATAAAAAAGAAAATTAAAGCGAAAATACAATTAATTATAACTAACATTTCTTCATCTCCTTATTAAAAAACTAAAACCATATTACGATAAACGCTTTCGCTTACTATCAATCTGAGATTGTTAAGCAACTTTTTGTAATGTTCCGTGTCATTATTTTTTAGGGCAAGCTGACATTCAGAATTGTCCTGAGCCATCAAAGCTACGCAGTCATCAATTATCTTATTAGCTTTGCGTGTTTCGGCAAGTATGTGTTTATATAAATTTCCGCTATTCAGTAATTTGCAAAGTTCAGAAGCACGGAAATGATAAAGGTAGTGTGTGAAAAAGCCTTCATCCCAATACAATCTTCTCATATCATAGGCTTTCTCTTCGGAATTATAGCTGTAATAATTGAATTCCTTGTTTCCCGGTTCATCGACTGTTTCTTCAAGGGCATATTTTGGTATTTCAATTTCGCCGTAATTTATTTTTTCGCTACTCTGAATAGAATTTTCAAAATTAAAAAATTCTAAAAAAGCATTAACTGTCATAATTATTTCCTCCTAACAATTCGGGATAGTGTTGTTCTGCTTCTGCTATGCTCCTGTATTTATCCGTTACAAGTATAACGGATATTTCTTTCAGACCTTTTTTCTTAATTACAATGGGTAAAATTCGGTCATTGTAATTGAATATTTCTGATTTATCAAGGATTCTGCAAATATAGCAGATTCCTTTTTCTTTGTTTTCAGTAACTATATAGCCTGTACCGGTATCATATTCCGCATAATCGGTAAACAATACCGGCTGACCGCTTTTCTGAAATAATACCACTTTAGTCATTGTTATCGCCTTTTTCTTTGCTTTTGAAAAACATATCAAGAGCTGCTGCAACTGTGTCGGCGATTTCCTCATTGCTAAGACCTGCAAAGTATTTCTTGTAGAGTGTTGGAGCGATAGACACCTTTTTATCGGGCTTTTTCTTTTTAGCGGATAAAACTTTCAGCATTTCATCGCCATCAAGTACACCGTCAGCTGACAAGATTCTTAAATCTCTTGCCTGAGCTTCTGATATTTTCATTAGCATATTATCGTCAGCAGAGTTAATCTCGAATAATTCCGACTGCTCATCTGCCGATAAATACGACAATTCTACACCTGCTCTGACGGCAAGCTGACCTTTATCAATCCAACCGAGAATACCGTCAGATAACTTGCTTATTCGCACAAGTCTTGCAATAGTATTCCGACTTAATCCGTACTCATCTGCAACCTTTTCACGGCTGTTGCCGGAAGAAGTTTCTTCGCCGTTAAGCACACGAATTTCATTGATGATGTCATTTCTCTTTCCCTGAGAAAACATTTCAGAATATCGTCTTGCAATAATTCTTGCCTGTTCAGATACTTTGAGGTCATTGAAACCTCTCTGAATAAGGTTGCTTTCATCAACATAAGTTTGAGCTTCCTCTTCTGTGAGTTGCTCTTTAATAATGGCCGGTATGGTTTCAAGACCTGCTATTTTAGAGCAATTCCACCGGTTATGACCGATTAAGATTTCGTATGTATCTGTTCCATCAGGATTTGGTCTGCAAACAATAGGTGTCATTACTCCGTTTTTGCGGATTGATTCAACCATATCATCCCTGCGTTCGCCGTCGTAAAGAGAAAACTGATGATTGTGAAACGGTACAAGCATATCAAGCGGTATTTGCTTTATTTGATTGTTTTGCGAGAGCATTGCTCCAAAGTTAAAGCCTGTCATTGTCGTTCCTCCGTAAATTACACACCAATTCTTTTTGTCAGTTCTTCGGCACAAGCTATGTATTCCTCTCCGAGCTTACTGCCTTTAATTAAGCATAATGCTTTGTGCTGCTTAGTGCTTTCAACTGCCTGTGTGGCACGGTGTATCTGAGTGTTAAAAAGAGCATTATTATAAATGCTTTCAAGTTGCTCAATGACACGCTTGCTTGCGTTTGTGCGGTCAACCATTGTTGGCAGCACACCGAGAATTCTTAAATTAGGATTGATGGTTTCCTGTATTTGTGAAATAACACCTGTAAGAGTTTTTAAACCGCCGAAAGCAAAATCCTGTACCTGTACGGGTATAATTACTCCTGAGCTTGCCGTCAGTGCGTTCATCAGCAGCACACCTAATGAGGGATTGCAGTCAATGATTACATAATCATACTGTTTAACTGTATCATCATTCAGGATACGCTTGAGTATGGTTTCTCTTGACAAAACTCCTGCAAGGAATAAGTCTGCATTTGCAAGGTTAATATCACAAGGTATGTAATCAAGATTATTAACCTCGTTATGTCTGATGCAGTCTTTAGTTTCGACTGCCTTACTCATACCTACCTTGCCGATGAGAAGGTCACTCATTGTAGGATTGCCGTCTGTATTGTCGAAATCGGCATATTTGGATAAATCCGCCTGTGGGTCAAAGTCTATTGCAAGCACTTTGTTGTTTTTGAGGGCGAGAGCGGTTGCTATATTAAAAGCTGTTGTTGTCTTACCGACTCCGCCCTTCTGATTAGCTATTGAAATGATTTTGCACATAATTTATATCGCTCCTTAAAACGGTAAATCTTCGTCAGCACACAGTGCATCGTGTATCATCTGATACTCTTCCTGTTTCTTGTGGTCAGGGTCAAGCTTCGGTATTGTTTCGCTTTTGTCAACTCCTTTTTTGGTGTAACCGAGATAGTCAACTTGTTCAACAATGACTTCTACAATATTTCTGACAATATTCTCTTTGTCGATGTAGCTCCTCGTTTTAAGGTATCCTGTAACAGCAATCAAATCACCTTTGCCTTTATATTTGCAAAGATTTTCAGCCGTCTTGTTCCAAAAGACAAGGTGCAAATACTCTGCTTCATTACTGTAAATACTGTTTACAGCTAACACTACATTGCACAGAGCTTTGTTTGTTTTCTTTGTGTATTTGAGTTCAGGGTCGGCGGTAAGTCTGCCGATAAGTTTTACTTCATTGCGAATCATAATTTTAACTCCTTTAAAAATATTTGTATTTTGCAACTTATGCCCCGTTGGGGCACAAGTTAATTTTCAATTACTTTGTCATATAACGCAGCTTTTTTTACGAGCCTTTCAGATGTAACCATCATAAAAAATCTTACTGCATCGCTTGCGTTTTCAAAGTCTTTCGTGTGGTTCTCACCGTCAAGGTCTGTATATTCAACTACTCGTACAATTGTCATTTTATTACCCCCTTGATTTTATTTTAATTTTTATGGCTTTATTATACATCAGCATAGTGTTACTGTCAAGCATAAGTTTTTGCTTTTTAAATTTCTTTTTTATTTTGCCCTCACATATTGACAATCAAGTTATATCTGATAAACTTATAGTAGTATCGTTAAATATAAAAACGGAGTGATAATATGAGAAAACTAAAAGAATTCACTTGTGAAATGTGTGGGGGAAAATTCCACTCCTATGCTAATCACGCTAAGTATTGTACATACTGCCGTGACAAGAAACAGGTTGAGCGAGTACAGGCTCACAAAGATAAATTGAAATCCGGTACAGCAAGACAAATCGGTTCTGAACAAATTTGTCCTCAATGCGGAAAAACCTTTGTACTGAAAACTGGAAATCAAAAAGTTTGCGAAGAATGTGCAAAAAAAAGAGTATATAAGAAAACCACCTTTCAAAATCCAAACCTATCATATGACACAATTCATATCTATGTGCCGAAGGGCGAGAAGGTGAAATTACAGGATTGGGTAAAAAGTAAAAATCTGACACTTAACAAGGCATATAATATGGCGATGCAGTTGTTTATGGAACAGCTCGATAAAGAAGATACCGAGAGTAATACACTATTGTAAATCCTGACTGTGCGACTTTTTTTGATTGTTTAGATAATCATCAATGCTCTGACGAGCAAATTCAATTTCTTTTAATTCGGCTACAATTTGCTTGTAGCGTTCATTCATTTTTCGCACTTCATCAATCAGATTTTTCTTTTCATCCTCCAGCTTGTCTAAAGGTGGTAATTTTCTGTCCGGATATAAAGTTAATAAGTTTTTTACGGCATCATCGTACTTTTTCAATGCGGTGATGTTTTCTTTTTTGAATTGTTTTTTATCTTTATGGGATAAATATTTTTTGTGTATTGGTTTGTATTTTTCGTATGTCCTGATGAGCTTTATTGTATCTGATAACTCATCAATTTGATGTTGTTTAGCATTCAGTTGTGACACAATAACCATCCGTTCGTTATATTTATTTGTTGCTGAACTTTCTAATTTTTGATAATTTTCGGATGTAAGTAAATTTATTGCATCGGCTGCCTCTTGCATATTTTTAATATTTGCCCAATGCAACAAGCCTTTTGAATTTTGAAATATTTCAGCAGATGTATCTATGATTTTTGTTTTATAGGATTTTCCGGATACACCTGTTTTAAGCAGTTGATACTGTTCAATTCGTTTGCGTAATTGAGGTTCGTCATAATACCAACCGAGAGTGCGACCTCTTGAAAATCGCTGTTGCCCTTGTAATTTAAATTTAATCTTAATAACATTCTCAGGTGTATATTTATACTCAATATTACATCCTGCAAGTTTATTAAGAAAATCCTCAAAACTTGTAGATTGCATTATGGTTTCATCTATCAAATACCTTAATTTCGATTTCCAAGACTTACCTAAATAATCCTGCTGCCATTCATAGTAGCATTTACCTTGATTTTTTGGATTTTCAATTATTGATAAATTGTATTCTCTGCATAAATCATCGTTTATGTTTCTTAATTTCTCCCACGATTTTCCGCCACGGTTTTTCTGCCATTCAAAGGTTCTGAAATTCACAAAATCGACATTATTAAAAATAATATGGTTATGAATATTTCCCTTATCTATGTGTGTTGCAACAATGTATTGATACTTGTTTTCAAGTAATCGCTCAGCAGTCTTTATGCCAATTTCAAGTGCTTGTTCAGGAGTAACTTCCTGTCCTTTAAACGACTGTTTGATGTGTTGTGCAAGTACACTTCCTTTGCCTGTTCCAAAACTTCGAACAGACAGAAATTCTTTTTCAGCTTTCTTACCGTCATCCATACAACCGAAACAATACACATACTTTTTGTTATCGGTTTTTTCAGGATTTAAGATGTAGTCAACAGCTACAGAGAGCGTAGTTTTGATTGAACCGAGTTTAGTGACTGCCATATTTTTTCATTTACCTCTTTTATGTAATTAACATCATCATCATAAAAACGATTTGTTGAATTTATTCGCCTTGCAATTTGGTTCACATTAGCACCAATTGCAGTTAACTCCTTTTTTAAATCCGCAAATTCTGTAAAATTCACATTTACAATCATTCCCGAAAGTGCCATTTTTCGCAAATATGAACTTAATGATTTTTCATTAGTCAATGTAGCCCTTTTTTCAATTATTTTCAACTCCTGTTCGTTTACTCTAAATTTAATTGTTGTTTTTCTTGTATTCTTGTTATTCATAAAATAACCTTCCTGCTTATTATAAAAATCTTAAAAGACGGGGTTTTAGGGGTATCCCTTAACAAGCAATTTTTCAAAATCGGAACGATTTGAAAAATTGGCGATTTGTGGACTTTGTGTCCACACACCGCAGTGCTTGCTATTATAGAATTTGGTATATTTTAACGAATCACCAAATTCTATAAAATGCCCCTATATATATTCCGCAAAAAAGACTATTTGTCACTCTTTTTTGAAAATAAAAAAAGATTTTTCTTTCGAAAAGAAAAATCTTGTAATTGCAAATATATTGTGATAGTATAGATATATCAATAGTTGTCTGTTCGTTCGCTAAAAGAATGGAGTGTTCTTTTAGTGAATGACGGAAATCATTACCCTGATGAGCAAAAACAACTCATATTACTTAAAGCTCATAAGCGTAAATCTTGGCGACAAGAACATTATTTGCTTTACGAAAAAGACTATCGGCAAAACAATTGCAAAAGAATAATATCTTTGGACGAGTTTGCGAATGATAAGGTCAAAGCTTTAAAAGACGAGAAGGCAGATATTGATAACATACTATATCAAAGATACTTGCACAACGCTCTTACGGAAGCTTTAGACAGCCTACCTGTAATTGAAAGGCAAATTATTGAAGAATGCTTTTTTTACAATGATGTTAAGCGAAAAACATATGAGGAACTCGGCGAAAAGCATAATCTGTCCAAAGGTGCTTATTATAACAAGTTATGCCGAATTTTACGCAAATTACGCACACTTTTAGAGCAATATTCTGAGTTTTGAAAATTCTTTTGATTTTTTTACTTATTTAGGGTGACAAACCGCAAATTTTGCGGAATATATTTAAGAGGATAAAATCCTCACGAAGTCTTGACTTGATTTTTTTAGATGTTATTATGGAGGTAATCAATTGTTGCCTGCGTAAAAAGTGCCGTAAGGAGATCCACATATGCAGGAAAACAAGCAAAACATACGATTTACTGCCCTGTACTGTCGCTTATCGTCTGATGACGAGCTAAAAGGGGACAGCAACAGCATAATACATCAAAAACAAATCCTACAAGACTATGCTCTTAAAAATAGTTTAACTCCAACAGAAGTGTATGTCGATGATGGCTTCACCGGAACAAATTTCGATAGACCTGACTTTAAAAGACTGTTATCTGATGTTGAAAATGATTTAGTCAAAACAATAATCGTTAAGGACTTATCACGATTCGGAAGAAATTATCTTAAAGTTGGATATTACACAGAAATATTGTTTCCATCAAAAGGAGTTAGATTTATTTCGGTTTCTGACAATCTTGATACATCTGCAAAAGATGAAATCAACGATTTTATCCCATTTAAAAATATTATGAATGAGTGGTATGCAAAAGACTTGTCACGAAAACAACGAGCTGTAATTAAGAGCAAAGGCAACGCGGGCAAAAGATTATCCACAAGACCAATTTACGGCTACAAAAAAGCCGAAAATGGAGATTGGATAATTGATGAGCCGGCTGCGATCGTTGTTCGCAAAATTTTCGATTTATATTTAAAAGGTTACGGTCCGGCAAGTATCGCAAATTATCTTTTTGCAAACAAAGTTAAGATTCCTTCTTTAACCGGTTTGCAAATATCTGATAAAACGAGAAATCCATATCGTTGGTCGAAAGATTCCGTAGCACATATCTTGACTTGTCAGGATTATTGCGGAGATATGATTAACTTTAAGCGTTCAGATGTTGATAATCTTGTAATATTTCCAGATAAACAAGAACCTATTATAAGTCGAGAAATTTTTGCAGAAGCACAAAAATTGCGTTTGAGCAAAAAACCGGTAAGACACTCTTACAGCGAACCTGTTCTATTTTCGGATTTTCTGCGTTGTGCAGATTGTAAAAATCGAATGTATGCACAGCGACGCTATAAAGGTTCAACTTCCTACACTTGCTCAACCGCTCGAAAAGTACAAGGTTGTTCATCGCATTATATCAACGAAAACAGGTTATCAGATTGTGTTAAAAGCGAAATTAACAAACTTATAGCTAATAAGACAAAAGTTGTTGAGTTTGCAAAAGCAAAAATGCATACTGATGCCAAAACGGCACAATGTGCAAGTGTTAAAAATCTAAAAAATGCCCAAACCCGCATTTCTGAGATTGACGCAATATTAAAAAACTTGTATGAAGATAAAGTGCGAGGAAATATCACTCTTGAAACTTTTAAAAAGCTCGAAAATGAGTTTTTGCGTGAACAAGCAAATCTCAATCAAACAGTAATTAACCAATCTCGTATTAAGGTCAACATTGATTCTCAGTCAAAAAAGATTTGTGAATTTTTGAGAAAACTTGAAATGTACAAAGTTCCAATTCAAGAGCTTTCAAGAAATGTGTTAATTGACTTGATTGATAAAATTGAAATTTGCGAAGCAGAAAAAGAGAACAACAAACGCAGTCAACAAGTACATATTTATTATTTAGGGATTGGCAAAATTGACCTTGAGTAAAATTTGTACCCAAACAGTAACGCCCTTATACTCGTTATTTCAGACAGCGCTATGCTCCCTTTTTCCGCCACTGGCGGCGGT
>ERZ857955.468-NODE-468-length-47332-cov-4.258582_pt1 | contig 47332 bp, 40 predicted proteins | sample MGYA00519956_ERZ857955 | MGnify/ENA primary metagenome ERZ857955 (study PRJEB31778, sample SAMEA3449378) | human gut metagenome | biome: human gut; feature: human-associated habitat; material: faeces | place: United Kingdom | collected 2010/2012 ...
GCTTATGTGTATTTGGAATTTCTCATTTTGGCTTGTACTATTTATATTCTAGCACTAGTACTTGAGATAGATGCCGTAAATCTACCGTGAGTTCTTCTCATAGTTCGCCATCTAGGGCGGCGTCACTAGATACCGAGCCTCATTTGTGCACCGGCCGGTTATGTTACCGCCAATCAGCTTGACCCGAACGAATTTCTCACGTACCCGATGGAGTTCTATTGCTGATCGAAGCAAGGAAATACTAAAAAGAAACAAGTGAATTTCGCGCTCAGTGTAAGAACCGGGCATTTTTTCTTGTCCGAACTTCAAAAATATGCTATACTACGAATGATAAAGTACCATGAGGATAGGAGAAATAAATATGCGCATTTTAATGCTTGGAAACAGCTATATTTTCACAAATGATCTGCCGAGTATGCTGGCGGAAATCACGGGTGCCGAAGTGGTACAGAACACACGCGGCGGTGCACGCTTACGTGAGCAGCTGAACCCTGAAACAAGGCTCGGCGCAAAAGCATTGGAGTTGCTGCAAAATGAAAAATGGGATTACGTCGTTTTGCAGGAGATGAGCAACGGCCCTATCACAGCAAAGGAAAGTTTTATGCAGAGCGTGAAAGATTTGTGCGGTAAAATTCGTGAAAACGGTGCCGTACCGGTTCTGTATGCGACATGGGCATACCAAAAAGACGGCAAACAGCTTCAAAAATTCGGCATAGATTACGATGAGATGTACCGCAAAATGCACGAAGCCTATGCAGAAGCGGCAGAGAAAAATCACACGCTGCTCGCCGATGTCGGCAGTGCATTTTATGAAAAAACCGAAACCGACAACCTGTTCAACGACGACGGCAGCCATCCGAACGAAGCGGGCTCGAACCTTGCCGCCGAAACGATTGCCGAAGTCATTTTAAAGGATGCAAACGCATAATGTATCCCTACTGTGCATACGCTGTATCGGAAAAATACGGCGAAACGGGGGAGCGATATGTTAGAACGCATCGGAGAAATGCATGGGCGAGAGGTGATCAGTGTTTTGGATGGCTCGCGCATCGGGTATCTCGGTGATATTGAATTTGATACACAGCAGGCGGCACTGACAGCGATCGTGGTGTACGGCCGTCCGCGCTTTTTCGGATTGTTTGGCAGAGAGAATGACTGTGTGATCCCATGGAGCGCTGTGAAGACCATTGGGGAGGATGCGGTGCTGGTCGATCACATTCCCGTAAAGCGGACACCGAAGCGCAGCTTCTTACAAAATTTCTTTGAAAACGGATAGAAAACACTTGCTTTACCCGGCATGTTGTGCTATAATAGTTCAGCGATTTGCAGATTCTGCAAGCAAAAACGCACGCCGAGGCTCTCGGATTGGTGCCGCGAAAGCGGTTTTCCCCGAAAATATCAGCCCGGCGGAGGAAAAACCAAGGAGGTATTTTCAAATGGCAGTCGTATCAATGAAGCAGCTTCTGGAGGCCGGTGTTCACTTCGGTCACCAGACAAGAAGATGGAACCCGAAGATGGCACAGTACATTTTCACGGAGAGAAACGGTATCTACATCATCGACCTGCAGAAGACCGTTAAGAAGCTCGAAGAGGCTTACAACTTCGTTCGTGACCTTTCCATGGAAGGCAAGAGCGTTCTCTTCGTAGGCACGAAGAAGCAGGCTCAGGAGTCCGTTAAGGAAGAGGCTCTCCGCGCAGGCGCTTACTATGTAAACGCTCGTTGGCTGGGCGGCATGCTCACCAACTTCACGACCATCCGCCGCAGAATCCAGAGACTTGCACAGCTGCGCAAGATGCAGGAAGACGGCACCTTCGAGCTGCTCCCGAAGAAGGAAGTCAGCAAGCTTGAGCTCGAGATCGAAAAGCTCGAAAAGTATCTTGGCGGCATCAAGGACATGAAGGAGTTCCCGGGTGCACTGTTCATTGTTGACCCGAGAAAAGAAAGAATCGCTGTTTCCGAAGCGAAGAAGCTCGGTATTCCGATCGTTGCAATCGTAGATACCAACTGCGATCCGGACGAGATTGACTACGTTATCCCGGGCAACGACGACGCTATCCGCGCTGTTAAGCTCATCGCAGGTGCTATGGCTAACGCTATCATCGAAGGCCGCGAGGGCCGTATGGGCGCTGCTGCTGAGGAAACCGAAGAAGCTGCTGCAGAGACCGAGGAATAATTTAATTTCGGTTAAAAATTCCTTTCGTTTGATATAGAGTTTAAGATTCTACAAGGAATGGTGATTTGAAATGAATTTCACAGCTAAAGACGTTGCAGATCTGCGCGCTAAGACAGGCTGCGGCATGATGGATTGCAAAAAGGCTCTCACAGAGGCTGAGGGCGATGTAGAGAAGGCAACCGAGATTCTCCGCGAGAAGGGTCTTGCAGCTTCCGTTAAGAAGGCAAGCCGTATTGCAGCTGAGGGTGTTGCATACGCTATGGTCAGCGAGTGCGGTAAGGTTGGCGTTGTGATTGAAGTCAACGCTGAGACCGACTTCGTTGCAAAGAATGCTCAGTTCATCGATTTCGTTAAGACCTGTGCCGAGACTGTTATCTATGAGAACCCGGCAGACGTTGAAGCACTCCTTGCAGCTAAGGCACACGGCTCCGATATGACTGTTGATGCTATGCTGAAGGATAAGATTCTCACCATCGGCGAGAACATCAAGATCCGTCGCTTCGTCCGTTACGAGGGCGACTGCGTTGCTTACGTACACGGCGGCGGCAGAATCGGCGTTCTCGTTCGTTTTGAGACCGAGAATGTTCCGGCAGAAGTTCTCAACGAGTGCGGCAAGGACGTCGCAATGCAGATTGCCGCTCTGAATCCGGCTTATCTCGATAAGTCCACGGTTCCGGCTGAAGCACTCGATAAGGAAAAAGAAATCCTCATGGCTCAGATCCAGAACGATCCGAAGAACTCCAAGAAGCCGCAGAACATCATCGAGAAGATGGTTACCGGCAGAATCGGCAAGTTCTATGAGAACAACTGCCTCCTGCAGCAGGCGTTCGTTAAGAACGGCGACCTCTCCGTTGAGCAGTACATTGCTGAGGAAGCAAAGAAGGCCGGCGGCACGATGAAGGTTACGGATTTCGTTCGCTTCGAGAAGGGCGAAGGCCTCGAGAAGAGAAACGACGATTTCGCAAGCGAAGTTGCCAACATGGTTAAATAATTGATTCTCTGAATCAGCACACCCCGAACGATTTTGCGTCGTTCGGGGTGTTTTTGTATCGTATAACTTTTGAGAAATATAAAATGTGCCCCGACAAGACATCAAAATCTTGCCGAGGCGCAGAACAACCGATTTTCAATTTGCATAGCGCGTGTAATAGGTAAGGTCGCCTTCCATGCCGAGAAGCTCGCTGCGGGTGATTTGTCGACCCCAGGAGATCTGGCAGTTTTCGTAATCTGCATTTACTTCCGTCACGGTGATGGTATCGGTATCCCAGTCGATGTCCGTCACGATCATCGAGTGCTCATACCAACCCATGCGGATGTGATCGCCGATGCGCAACTCGTCAAAGTCGTAAAACTCCGTGATCGGTGCATCGTAGCCGAACAGCAGGTCGCTGATGATGGAAGCGTAGCCGAGGCATTGCATTTCGTCTCCGTATTGCGGGAAGAAATCATCCATCAGTCCATTATAAATGTTGCAGTTTCCATAACCATAAACAGAATGGTTGCACGGCGTGTCTGTAACGCACATGGCAATTTCGTCTGCCGTCATTTCGCTTGTGTCCACACCGACATGGTTCCAGTACATGCCGTTTGGAAAATAATCTTCAAGCAGCTCAAGCCGTGTCTGCACGCTTTGCTCCGCAAGATTGCCGCTGGAAACAAATAATGGCACAGAGCTGTATGCATCTACAAGCTCTGCGGTGTCTTCTACTTCGCCAGCCGGAAAAATGCGCTCTTTCGCGGCATAGGAAGACGCGGCGTTCATTTCCGAAGCTTCTTCTTCGGCTTCCTCAACTTCATCGTTGCCCGCATCGTAGACGTACATTTCCACCTGCTCGTCATCTGCGCCAATCGCTGCAGTGTATGTGACGGTTTCCTCCGCGCGCTCCACTAGATCCCCTTGCAGGAACAGCAAACCAAACGCGGCGGCGGATATCGTCACGGCTGCCACCGGCAAGACGATTGGTAGGGAAGAGAGAAGATGTTCACGTCGGTTTTTCGGTTCTCTAAAGTGATTTTGCGGCATAAATACACTCCTCAGAACAGTATCCGGCAGCAGAAGCTTGCTGCCCAAAATTACTCTATTATATAAAATACTATGTATTTGTGACGTACGTATGACGAAAATCAACAAAATTCCTGTATTTTGATAAAAAAGTGCCCGCAGCGGAAAAACTGCGGGCACCAAACGCATCTGTTAGTCTTCGATTGCGGCTTTGCGACTCAAAACGCCGTGGAAGAACGCGGGATCAAACTTCGGCTTTCTCTGATAGGTGTAAAGGCCGTTCTGTTCCTGCTCCACGTCGGTCAGCTGCGTGTAGCAAAGACCGAACATTTCACTGTTATCAAGCAATGCGTCTGTAAGGCCCTTAAAACGCGTGAGGAATTCCTCTTCGGTCTTCGGACCGGTGCCGTAGCCCCAACCGCTCTCGTCCTGACTCCACTGAATGCCGCCGTATTCGCTGACGAACGTCGCTTCGCCCTTGTAGGTCTGGCGGTGCGCGTGGTTGTCAAACAGTGTCCCCTCGGTCATCAGCTTGTCATAGTGCTCCTTAAAGATCTCCGGGTTCTGCTCGTAATCATGCACGCAGAAAATATCAGTTGCCACATGATAGTTGCCGCTCGTATCGATGCACGGACGGGTAGGGTCAAGCGCTTTCGTTGCCCTGTAAACGATGTCGAGTGCGTCGTCAAACTGTTTCCTGCCGTCAGTATCCCATGTCTCGTTGTACGGACACCAGCCGACAATAGCCGGGTGGTTAAAATCGCGGCGGATCTCTTCCGTCCACTCCGGCAAAATGCCGTAAACAGAATCGGCATAGGAGGAATCGAGACCCCAGTTCGGGAATTCGCCCCAAACGATGTAGCCTAAGCGGTCTGCGTGGTAGAGGAAGCGCTCTTCAAAAATCTTCTCATGCAGTCTGGCACCGTTGAAACCGACGGCAAGGGAGAGCTTAATGTCGTTTTCAAGCGCTTCGTCGCTCGGCGCAGTGTAGATGCCATCCGGATAGAAGCCTTGGTCGAGCACCAGACGCTGGAAAACAGAGCGGCCATTGATGCGGAACTTGTGGCCGTCCAGGCGCACTTCGCGCAGACCAAAATAGCCCGTAACGTTATCTTCGCCGAAAGCGAATGCAACGTCATACAGATTGCCGCAGCCGACATCCCACAGATGCTTTTCGCTCAGCTTTATCGTGAATGTGTGCGTGCCGCAGGCGTTTTCTGCTGTGTAGCTGCCCATTTCTTTGCCTTCAAACGAAGCCGTTGCTGTGAGGTTTGCCGTACCGACCAGCTCTGCGGTCACCGTTACCGTGCTTGCAGTGATGTTCGGATAATACTGCACGCGGGAAATATAAGCCTTCGGGGTGAACTCCAGCCATACGGTCTGCCAAATGCCCGTGGTGCGTGTGTAGAAGCAGCCGTATGAGTTATATTGCTCGCTCTGCTTGCCGCTCGGGATGAGGCGGTCGCGCGTATTATCTTCGGCGTAGACGGCAATTTCATTTTCTCCCGCTTTTAAAAGTGCGGTCACGTCAAACTCAAACGAAACATAGCCGCCCTTGTGTGTGCCGGCAAGCTCGCCGTTCACAAAAACTTTTGCGCAATAATCCACAGCGCCGAAATGCAGCACGGCGCGGCCCTTCAGCTGTTTTTCTGTGACCGTTACAGTGCGCTTATACCACACGCCGTACATGAAATCGGTGTGCTGCACACCGGAAAGTTCGCTTTCCGGGCAGAACGGCACGATGATCTCCCCGCTGAGCGCTGTGCCGACCTTCTGTAAACCGCGTGCCTCACCGCTGCGCCCGTTATCGATCTCAAACGCCCATGTGCCGTTCAGGTTCATCCAGTTTTCGCGCACAAACTGCGGGCGCGGATATTCTTTTCTCGGTATATTACTCATTTTTCGTACATCCTTTCCCCGAAAAGACGGCAAATCTCAATTTTTGCCGCGCTTTTTTGATTACGGTTTCATTGTACGCAATCTCTATGCAAAATACAATGTCGTATCATGCACGAAAATTGACTTATTCTATTGCGACACGGGGAGTTTTTGCGTATAATATAAAGCAAAGGGGGCGTCAAAATGGGGATTACAGATATTCGCCACGATTGGCCGGAAAAAGCCGGGTTTACACTTGTGCGCCCAACGGGCATTGAAACTTACACGTTTTTGCACTTTATGAACAGCGTAGAGATCGAAATTAACAGGAAAAAGGTCACAGTAAGACCCGGCGCGTGTATTTTCTATGCGCCGGATGAACCACAGTGGTTTCACTCAGACAGTAACCTCACGCACAACTGGGCGCATTTTGCGCCTGGCTTTCGCGTGCAGCTTTTGCGCTATCGTATTCCCGAAAATACACTGCTTTACCCACGTGCGGCAGAGTTTATCTCCGGCCTTTTCCGAAAAACGGAAGCTGCATTTTTCTCCAATGAACCGTTTCGAGAGGACTTGTTGGAAGCATACACCACAGAATTTCTTGTGCGTTTCTCCCGCGCCATAGCGGAAGAAAACTACTCACCTACGGTCAGCCGTATAGATAGGGAAAAGATGCAGAACCTGCGTCACACGGTGCTTTCTGATCCGGAAAAGCACTGGACTGTGCCGCAAATGGCATCGCTTGCGTCTGTCAGCGCTTCGCACCTGCATGCGTTATACCGCGCGGTTTTTGGCACATCGCCCATGCGCGACCTGATTGAAGCGCGTATTCGTTATGCACAGTCTTTATTGCTCTCCGGCAGTGACTTGCCCATCACGGAAGTTGCCGAGCACAGCGGATATGCAGACCCATACCATTTTATCCGCCAGTTTAAACGCATCACCGGCGAAACACCGGCCGCGTACCGCCGTGCAAGACGATAAAGCTGCAAAAGAAAAAGCCTTATTCCGCCCCCAAAAGGGAAGAATAAAGCTTTTGTTTTTCTTTTAAATTTGCTTGTCTGTTGTTAACAAAACAAAATAATTCCATAAAAAAACAGCGCCAACCTGTAATTGACGCTGTTTTCGACTATATTCAGTTCAGCACAAAGAACTGCTCATACCAAAGGATAAACGTATAGAACGACCAGATCTTCTGCATGTTCAGCGCCTTGCCGCTCTTGTGGTCGTCGAGCAGCTTTATCAGCTCGCTTGTCACGAAGAATTTCTCCGCAATATCGCTCTGGAACGCCGCCTTGACCTTGTTGTAGTACTTATCCTCACGCAGCCAATCGTTCAGCGGAACAGGGAAGCCGAGCTTCTTTTTGTTTGCCGTGCGCTCCGGCAGCTGCTTGATGGCCGCGCCGCGCAGGGCGATCTTCGTCGTTTCGTTTGCTGCACGGTAGCGGGAAGGAATGCGTGTGGAAAGCTCCAGCATCTTTTTATCGAGGAACGGCACGCGCAGCTCAAGGGAGTTTGCCATACTCATGCGGTCGGCTTTCAGTAGGATGTCATAGATCATCCACGTGTGCATGTCCACATACTGAAGCTGGGTCGGCTCGTCGAGATTCGATACATCGTCGAAATAGCGCTTACTGTATTCCTCCGGAACCTTGCTCGCGATGGGACGCTTCAAGAATTTTTGGCGCTCTGCGCTCTGGAAAACGTAGTTTGCGCGCATAAAGCGCTGATACGGCTCCATGGCGCCGCGCACGAGGAAGTTTTTGCCCTTGAAGTTCGGGCAGTGCTTTGCGACCGTGCCGAGGACTTTACGCACCGGGCGCGGTACCTTATGCGAATAGTGGTCAAAGTGTCCGCCTGCAAGATACATCGGGTAGCCGCCGAACAGCTCGTCCGCACCTTCGCCGGAAAGCACGACCTTCACATAACGGCGGGCATTTTTGGCGAGGAAGTAGAGCGGAATCTCCGAGGGGTTCGGCAGCGGCTCGTCCATGTAATACTGAATCTCCGGCACCGCATCGAAGAACTCATCTGCGGAAACCTTATTCGCGATGTTCGGTACGCCGATGACATTGGAGAAGTCCTGCGCATACGGCAGCTCGCTGTATTTTTCCTCCTCGTAGCCGACGGAGAATGTCTTGACCTTCTTCGTACCCTTGGAGATTTCTTTCACAACATAGCTGGAATCCACGCCGGAGGAGAGGAAGCAGCCGACCTCAACATCGGCGATCTGGTGCATGGAGACGGACTCCGTGAACTCCTTTGTGATGGCGTCCTCCCAGTATTCAAGCGATTTGTCGTCTTCAATCTTGTATTCGATCTTATAGTAACGCTCCACTTTCAGTTCGCCATTTTTGTAGGTGAAGCAGTGTGCGCCGGGCAGCTTGAAGACATTTTTAAAAATTGTGCGCTCGTCCGGACTGTACTCGTAGGAAAGGTACAACGGGATCATATCCTCGTCGAGCTCTTTTTCAAAATTCGGGTGAGAGAGAAAGCTTTTGATCTCGCTGCCGAACATGAATTCCTTGCCCTTTTTGTAGTAATAGAACGGCTTGATGCCGAAAATATCGCGTGCACCAAAGAGCTCTTTTGTGTTCTTGTTCCAGATGATGAAAGCAAACATGCCGCGCAGACGGTCAAGAATTTTTTTGCCGTATTCCTCGTATCCGTGCAGAATCGTTTCGCTGTCTGTCTTTGTGGTGAAGACGTGTCCGGCTTTGATGAGCTCTTCGCGAAGCTCCTGATAGTTGTAAATTTCGCCGTTAAAGAGCAGCACGAGCGAGCCGTCTTCGTTTAAGATCGGCTGCCTGCCGCCCTCGAGGTCGATGATGGAAAGGCGGCGAAAACCGAGGGCAATGCCGTCGTCAATGTAATAATGGGCATCATCCGGGCCGCGGTGCTTGATGCGGTCGGCCATTTTATGAATGACTTCTTCTTTATCGAACGTTCCGTAGTTGTGAATATAACCGGCAAAGCCGCACATACAAAACGCCTCCTTATGCTTTTATTGTTGGATCAGGGAAGAATATTTCGGCTTAAGTTTTTTGCCGCACGCTAAAATGCACGCACGTGCCAACACTTCCAGCGCATCGAGATAACCGGGCCCAAGCTCGTTATCGCGCTTGATGATGGAGAGCTCCGTGCAGCCTAAAATAATAGCGTCGCAGCCGTCCGCGCGCAAAGCGTCGGAAACGGCGCGGAATTTTACCATATCCGCCGGTTCACCTGCTTTTACGCAGTCGTAAATGAGCGACATTACGTTCTGCTGCATTTCGTCATTCGGCAAAACGTAGGAAAGCCCCGCATCGGTCAGCGCGGTCTGAAATAAGCCCATGCGCACCGTGCCGGTTGTCGCCATAATGCCGGGCTTTTTGCAGCCGGCTTCTTTTAGATATGCTGCCGTTTCGCGCACCATGTGGATAAACGGAATGTGTACGCTGCTTTGCAGTTCATCGTGAAAGCTGTGTGCCGTCACGCACGGGGTAGCGAGTGCGCACACGCCCAGCGCCTCCAATTTCTGTGCGATGTCGATCATCGGCGGCACAGGGGAGGGCTTTGTATGGTCTAAAATGTATGCGGTCCGATCCGGCACACTCGGGCGATTGAATATGATCGCGTCAAGATGCTCCTGATCGGTGCGGGCATCGGTCATGTCGGTGATAAGCTCTAATAAATACGCTGTCGCCATGGGGCCGAGTCCGCCGATAACGCCTAAACTGTTCATCACGCAGTCCTTTGTTGTTAAAATAACGCTTGTACTTTTCAAAGTAGTTGTGCTGGTTGCGGCGGAACATCAGCCAGCGCATCAGGCTGCGGTCTTTCTTGTAATAATACGAGTTAACCACTTTACCTTCGTCGATGAGCTTTTTCGCTTCCGCTTTCACGGCGGTGTCCGGGCAATAGTCAAAGATGATCTTCGTCGGGATGATTGTGTACAGCACTTTATTTGTGGCAATGGTGAGATCCATGGGCTTGTTGTAGATGACGTCGTCCGCAAGCCACTTTGCAATGTTGTAGCCCGCAGCCGTTACGAAATAGCTGCTGCGGCCCTGACGCAGGTTCATCTCGAAGAGCTTATATTTGCCGTCACGCTCGTCGTACTTCATATCGAAGTTTGCAAAGCCCACGTAACCGATGCCCTCAAGGAAGTTCTTCATCGTCTCGTTCAGCTTTTCGTCGTAGCCGTTGATGATAGCCGCATAGCTGCCGATGCCCTCCGGGGAATGCTCCTCGAGCACGGCATTGCCGAGTGCAATGAGCTTTACTTTTTTATCCTTGCCGCAGTAGCAGTTCATCACGCGCATTTTAGAATCGTCACCCGGGATGAATTCCTGCAAAATGAGGTGATCTTTGTAAGAGGAACCGTAGATGGCGTCCAAAATCGCATCAAATTCCTCGCGGGTGTTTGCAACGAAAACCTTCTTTTTGTGCGGGAACTTGCAGTTCCAGTATGCCACGCTGTTCGAGGGCTTGATGATGACCGGGAAGTCGAAAGGCAGCTCAAGATTCTTGTGGTTTTCATACGTGCAGGTCGTTGTCTTCGGGAACGAGAAGCCATGCTCCTCGCAGACCTGATAAAAGCTTTCTTTGATGGAAAGGCGCATTAAAAGCTCTTCGCTGATGCACTCGAATTCATAAATGCCGCGCAGTTTCGTCTGGTTGCGCACAAGCATTTTGATGTAGTTGTCGCCGCAGGGGACGAGCAGTAATCTCTGACCGGAGAAGTTCTTTGCAAATTCCGTCAGTGTGCGGACAAACACGTCGTCTTCTTCAAGGCGCGGTTCTACCTTTAAAACTTCCACAATGTGGCTGTGCGTGCAGGCGGGGAGGATGCCCTTGCCGACCGCTACGCTTTTGTACCCGTAAGCCTCGTGGAAAGAACGCGCCATGCCGTATACGTTGATGTCACTGCCGAGCAAAACCGGCAGAAAATCTTGTTTTTTTAATGCTTCTGTATTCATGATCTTTATTTTCCTTCCAAATACTTACGCGGTCTTTGCATCTGTGTGCTCCGCATAGCCGTTGAGAATATCATCGTTAAAGAACTGGTCGTACCACACGAGGAACGTGTAAATCGTCCAAACGCGGCGGCTGTTGTCCGCCTTGCCGTTTTTGTGGTCATCCAGCAGTTTTACGAGCATGTCGGTGTTGAAGTATTTCTGTGCCACTTCGCCCGTGAACTTCTCCTTTACGATGTTGTAGTACTTGTCTTCCTTGAGCCACACACGCGTCGGCACGGGGAAGCCGAGCTTCTTTTTGCCGGCCCACTTTTCGGGCATGCGGCGCAAAGCGGCCTTGCGCATCGCAAACTTCGTGTTCTCGTCGTTTACACGGTACTTGAGCGGGATGCGCTCCGCAAGCTCCATAATCTTCTTATCGAGGAACGGCACGCGCACCTCAAGGGAGTTTGCCATGCTCATTTTATCCGCTTTCAGAAGAATATCGCCGACCATCCAGGCGTTAAGGTCAACGAACTGCATTTTCGTTACCGGGTCTTTGTCCTTTACGCGATCATAGAACGGCTTTACGACTTCTGCCGGGGATGGTGCATCGGTCTTAATTTTCAGGAGCTTCTTGCGTTCTTCCTCAGTGAACATGTACGCGTTGCCGATGAAGCGATCTTCGAGCTTTTTGCCGCGGCGGATAAGGAAGTTGATGCCGGATTTCTTCGGCAGGTGCGAAGCGACTTTGCCGATAAAGCGGCGGATGGGGAACGGGATCTTATCATAAGCCGGTACGGCGAGCGGTTCTTTATAAATGTTGTAGCCGCCGAAAATTTCATCGGCGCCCTCGCCGGACATCACGACCTTCAAATATTTGGAAGCCGTGTTGCACACGAAATAGAGTGCCACGGCGGACGGGTCGGCAAGCGGCTCGTCCATGTGGTACTGAATCTTGCCGAAGTTGCCCCAGAACTCTTCCGGGGTAATCGTCTTGCTGTAATTCTTCACCGGAATCAGCTCGGAAAGCTCCTTTGCGTAGCTGATCTCGTTGTATTTTTCGCCGTTGTCAAAGCCGACCGTAAACGTCTTGTCCACATCGGCAGAGCAGGCCACATAGCTGGAATCCACGCCGGAGGAAAGGAAAGAGCCGACTTCGACGTCCGCAATCTTGTGTGCGTTCACGGAGTCGTCAAAGGTCTTTTCAATCTCGTCTACCCAATATTCAAGCGGCTTGTCTTCTTCCGCGTTGAATTCCGGGATCCAGTAGCGCTGCATATTCATTTTGCCGTCTTTGTAGAAGAAATAATGTGCAGGCGGCAGCTTGTAAACGTTCTTGAAGAATGTCTCGTAGCCCGGAGAATACTGGAAAGAAAGGTAGCCCTCCAGTGCGCGTTCATTCAGCTCGCGCTTAAAGTACGGGTGTTCCACAAAGCTCTTGATCTCGCTGCCGAACATCAACGTGCCCTGCATCTTTGCATAGTAAAACGGCTTAATGCCAAAGTAATCGCGCGCGCCGAACAGCGTTTTTGTGTTCTTGTCCCAAATGATGAACGCGAACATGCCGCGCAGCTTATTAAGCAGGTCGGTGCCGTATTCCTCAAAGCCGTGCAGCAGTACTTCGCTGTCCGTTTTCGTTGTAAATACATGGCCTGCCTTTAAAAGGTCTTCGCGAAGAGACTGATAATTATAAATCTCGCCGTTAAACATGAGAACCTTGCTTTTATCTTCATTCAAAATCGGCTGTCTGCCGCCCTCGAGGTCAATGATGGAAAGTCTGCGGAAACCGAGCGAGATCTCACCGTCCATGTAATAGTCGGCGTCGTCCGGGCCGCGGTGACGGATGCGGTCTGCCATAGCGTGCAGCACGGGCTCCATAAGCTGTGTTTCGCCGCCGTCAATATAACCTACAAAACCACACATACAGTTTGCCTCCTTTTTGCAGTTGGTTTACTTAGTTTTTCTTGTGTTCGTTTTCGGTATTCTCGATCAATGCAAAAAGCGAAGGCGCCCAATCGGGATATTCCGCCGAGAGCATCTCGCCGGAAAGCTGGGGCAGGTCGTCTTTTTTAACGACCTCGTCGTCCGATGCTTTTTCGCCGAGCAGCATCACACGGCTTTTGGCACGCGCCAGCTGCATACGGCCGTCGGTCAGCGCCTCACTCAGTCCGTCCTTCGTCTCAAAAAGAGCCGAGGGATTTTTCGGGTTCGCCGTATACAGCATGCGGAACGCGTTATACACAGCGCCGCTCAAATACAGCGTGATCTCTTTTGTTAAAGATTTGCTATTGATTTTTTTCAGAATACCAAATACAATATGTAAGGAGTTCGATATTATTTTTCGGCTCACGTTGGGGAGACCATCGTGCGTGTCTTCCTCCTCCGTTTCCGGCACATGCAGCTTTTCGCCCTGCCGGTGCGGTGTTTTGCCCAGCAGATAATCACAGGAGACCCCGTAATAATCCGCCGTGCGCACAATGAAGTCCAAACCGCATTCACGTATGCCTTTTTCGTAATGAGAGAGCAGCGCCTGCGAGATGCCAAGGTCTGCGGCAGCCTTTTTCTGGCTGATCCCCTGTTCCTTGCGCAGCAGTGTCAGAATGCGCGGAAAATCACTGTTCACAAAAGTTTCACCACCTGAGTCGAAAAATAACACTTTGTAAATTATAAACGAAATTATCCGAGAAGTAAACAGATAAACGAACCTTTTTTGCGGGTTTTCCCGCGAATTTTTGGTGAAAGGGACAACGGCAGCGTTTTACCGTCCCGGAAAGGAAAACCGCATGAAATCTTACACCATTCATTTAATCCGCCACGGCGTATGTGAGGGCAATTTGGAGGGCCGTTACATCGGCCGCACGCAGTCTCCGCTTGCGCAGGAGGGCATTCAGGCGCTTTTGGAGCTGAAACGTAAGGGCATTTACCCCGAAGCAAAAAAGTACTACGCCAGCCCGTGCGTGCGCTGTGTCGATACGCTGAAGGTCTTATATCCCACCGCCGACCCGGAAGTTATTTTAGAGCTTGCCGAGTGCGACTTCGGTGATTGGGAAAATAAAAAAGCCGAAGAATTGAAAAACGACCCGAAGTTCGTCGCCTGGATGAACGGTGGCCAGCACGAGGCCCCGCCGAACGGCGAAAGCAGCATCGTATTTATGCAGCGTGTCTGTGCGGGCTTTGAGATGCTCGTCAAAAACATGATGATGACGGGAGATGAGAGTGCCGTGCTCGTCACACACGGCGGCGTCATCATGACGATCTTAGCAGCTTACGGCTTGCCGCGCGCCAAAATGACCGATTGGATGTGCGAAAACGGCCACGGCTACTCCATGCGTATCGACCCTATGCTTTGGGGACACGGCATGGCGGCAGAGGTCTACCAAATGCTGCCTATCATCGAACAGGGCGAAAAGCGCGAATACAGTGTCATCGATATTGCAAGAGAAGCCGCCGACCGCGCTTACGGGCAGAAAGAAGACGGCAAAACGGAATAGTTTTCCGTAACCCGGACAGAATATGAAGACAGACCGCCGAATGCGTGAAATACGCCGTGGCGGTCTGTTTCTATGTACGGGTGATTTTCTTCTTTCTGAGCAGCTGTTTTGCTGTCGGCTTTTCGATAAGATAGGTGAAAAACGCCGCCAAAAGGAGCGCACACGCCCAAAACAGCACCGTGTACTTTACCTGCCAAGCAAAGTGCCACGGCTCGCCGCCTGCGGATTGCGGCCACGCGGCAGCGCCCTCCGGGGCATCCGGGTAATACGGAATGCGCCACGCTTTCAGCTTTAAAAGCACCGTGCTGTGCCAGATATAGAAATTATAGGAGACTGCCGACAAAAAAGCGGCTATGCGGTTTGAAAACAGCCATTGCACGCCTTTCGGTGCAGCATCCAAAAGCAAAATGAAAACGCAGACCATCGCAGAAAACAGAAAGCGGTAATCCACCTGCCAGCGCTGGATGATTGCCGCACGGCTCAGCCCGTCATTTAACATACACACAATGGCAGCACCGCTGAACAGAAGCAGCATCAGCGCCGCAAGCGGTAAAATACGGTTTTTCTTCCATTCGCGATCGCGCCATATCTGCAGGCGGCAGAAGAAGAGCGCACACAGCATACCGTTTGCATATACACCCAAAAACGCCGGGAACTGGTTGATGCGCAGGCTTTCTGCGTTGCCTTGCGGCAGATGTGCAAAAAGCACGATATATACCTGCGCCAAAACGGAAAGCACCGCCCAGCACATAAGCGGAAAGCGACGGAACACGCGCGCGAGCAAAGGGAAGACGAGATAGAACTGCATTTCCACGCCGAGTGTCCACAGTGCTGTCGGAAATTTTGTGCCGATGTAGCTTTCCGGCCAAAACGTCTGCGTAAACGTCAGGTGCGCAAAAATATCCTGCAAGTATTGCTTGACATTCGCGTAATCCGAAGGCCGCACCCAGAAAATGAGGTAGAGAAGCAAGCACAAATAATACGATGGCAAAATGCGCGCTGCACGCTTTTTAAAGAATGTGCGCAGGTTATCCGGCTCCGGCGCAAGCGGGTCGGTCATTTGCCGCGCATAGGGCAAAAAGAGGCAGAATCCCGAAATCAGCAGCATCACGTCTACAAACATGTAGCCCGTGCGCGGCACCCAGTTTAAGCTGAAATTCCGCACGCCCATAAACTGCAGCAAATTGCTTGGAAACAGATTTTGCAGCCAGGATTGCTGCCACAAATGAAAACCGGCAACGATCAAAATGGAATACGCGCGTATGCCGTTCAATATGCCAATATAGTCGCTTCTTTGCTTCATAGATTTCTCTCTTTCATAGCCCCTGATTTTTATAACAAAAGCGCGCCGCAGCCCTGCACGACGCGCTTTGTTCAGGTTTTAAACCGCAATTATAACCGAATGATCTTTGTTGCCACATTTTCCACAAAGCGGCGGTCGTGCTCCACGAAAATGACTGTGGGCACACACTCTTTTAAGAGCGTTTCAAGCTGCATGCGGGAAATAACATCGATGAAGTTCAGCGGTTCGTCCCACACAAGCAAATGTGCCTTTTCGCAGAGGCTCCGCGCAAGGAGCACTTTTTTCTTTTGTCCCTCGGAAAAATCCTCCATGCGCTTTTCAAACTGTGTGCGCTGAAATTCCAGCTTGCGCAAGATCGATTTAAAAAGGCTTTCGTCAATGCCGCAATGCTCTGCATAGTCGCGCAGTGTGCCGGAAAGTCCCTCCGCGCTTTGCGGGATATACGAGACCACAAGCCCGCTTGCGGTTTTCAGCGTGCCGGTATGGGGAACATCTTCGCCGCACAATAGCTTTATGATGCTCGATTTACCGCAGCCGTTTTTGCCCTGCAATGCCGCACGGTCGCCGCGGCGGATCTCAAAGCGCAGCGGAGGAAAGATGGGGCCGTCACCGTAATCAATAGAAAGGTCGTTCACTTCAACCAAAAGGTCTTTCGGGTGACGCAGCGTCGCAATCTGCAATTTCGTATCGGCCGATTCAATGCTTTTCAGCAGCGCGCTTTTTTCCTCCAGTGCATCGTTGCGGCGGGATTCAATGCTCTTTGCACGCTTCATCATCTTACGGCTTTTTTCACCCTCGTAGGCACGACGGTCAAGGGCCTTTTCCGTGCGCTCCGGTTTGAAACCGATCTTGCGGTCTTCCGCACGGTTTGACCATTCCGCGCTGCGGCGGGCAGCCGCCTCCAGCCGCTTCACATCCTTTTTGAGTTTCTCATTTTGTTGTAACTCAAATTGATCCTCGCGATCCTTCTCCTGTTGCCACGTCGTAAAGTTGCCGCGCATCACCGTGATGTCCGCGCGGTTGATGGAAAGCACATGGTCGATGACTTCGTCCAGAAACGCACGGTCGTGGCTGACAAGGATGAACCCTTTTTTCGACTTCAAATACTGAGCCAGTGTGCCGCGCGCTTCGATATCGAGGTGGTTCGTCGGCTCGTCGATGAGCAGAAAGCTGTTTTCGCGGATAAATAAAATCGACAGCAGTACCTTCGTACGCTCGCCGTAGCTTAACGTCGAGTAGGGGCGGTAAAGCAGTCCCGGGTCGGCGTCGAGTAAGTTGAGCTCACGCGTTAGCCGCCACATCTCAAAGTCCGGCATGATGTTCTCCGCAATCTCAAGCGGCGTATCGTCCGGATTTTCCACCTCAAACGGGAAAAACTCAAAGTTGACCGAAGCGGAAATGGTGCCGCTGTACGCGTATTTTCCGAGCAGCAGGTTTAAAAACGTCGTTTTGCCTCTGCCGTTGCGCCCGATAAAGCCGCACCGCCAGTTTGTATCTATGGAAAAAGACGCGTTTTCAAAGACGTTATCAAAGCTGCCTTCATAGCCGAAGGTCAGGTTTGACACCTGTATTAAAGACATAAATGTTCACCGTATTCTTTCCGAGCCTTATGCCGGATACGCGGTAACGGGGTAAGGCTCAATAGCCGAATACACCTTCGATGGATTCGTCATTTATGATCCAATCCTGAACATCTATCTCTCTGAACCGATCGTGGTCATCGCGCACGATGACCCGTGCAATGCCTGCGTTGATGACCATGCGCTTGCACATGGAGCAACATACGGCGTTTTTTACATAATCGCCGGTAGAGACCTCCTTGCCGACAAGATACAGCGTGGCGTCGATCATCTTATCGCGCGGGGCGCTGATGATGGCGTTTGCTTCCGCATGTACGCTGCGGCACAGCTCATAGCGTTCACCGCGGGGAATATTTCTTTCCACGCGCACGCATTTGCCGATATCCGTGCAGTTTTTTCTGCCACGCGGCGCACCGACATAGCCGGTGGAGATCACTTCATCATTTTTTACGATCACAGCGCCGTAGTGACGTCGAAGGCATGTGCAGCGCTGGGAAACGGCCTCAGCCAGATCCAGATAGTAGTTCGTTTTATCTCTCCGATGGATATCTTTCTCCACGAAGAACACCTCACTTTGCATTCAGGCACTCCGCAATCGGAAACTACACATATACGACTGCGTATCATCGTTCGCTTTTGCGCAAAACCGCAGGGGAGACACCATAATTATTAAAATATATTGTAGCACATTGCATTTTGAACTGCAACCCCGTTTCCGGGTGTTTTGTGAAAAAGCGCGTAAGCACCTGCAATAAAACCTTTTCTGCCGTCTTTACATCCCGTCGCCAAAATGGTACAATATATTATATTAAAGAACAAATTCAGGAGCTGTTTATGGGCGGCAATTTTTTGGGCGGCGCGGTGGCGCTGCTGTATTTTCTGATGTTTCAGCTGTGCGGCGTAACACTTGCCGCATGCTTTTTAAATAAAGAGCGGCGATATACACAAATGATTCTCGGCAGCGCCGCGGGCAGCGTGCTTTTAATGTGGCTGCCGTCGTTGTGGGCATTTCTGTTTTCGTTCAGCATCACAGCGCATGTTTTGGCGCTCATCTCACTGCTTTTGCTGACGGTTGGCGCTGTGTTCTTAAAGCGTCCGAAGCTGCTTCCGAATGATTTTCCCGGCAAACACAAAGCCTTCTGCCGTGCAGAACGCACACTGCTTTTGCCGCTCGGCTTGTGGCTGCTGTTTGTGTTTTTGGTGCTGCACAGCTTCCGTTACCAAAACGGCGAGATCTGGTCGAGCCAATGCACCTACGGCGACATGAGCATGCACCTCGGGTTCATCACGAGTATCGCGGAGCAGAAGACATTTCCGCCCATGTATTCCATTTTGCCGGGCGTGAAGCTTTCGTATCCGTTCTTGTCGGACAGCATTTCTTCAAGCTTATATTTGCTCGGTGCGCCGCTGCGCTTTGCGTATGTGCTGCCGATGCTTTTTGCCGGGGCGCAGGTGTTTTTCGGCGCACATCTTTTCTGGCAACGCTGGCTGCGTGATAAAGCGAAGACCGCGTTAGCGGAGATTTTGTTTTTTTTAAACGGCGGCTTCGGCTTTGCGTATTTCTTCCCGAATCTGCAAAATGGAACAGATAATTTTACCCGCATTTTCACATCGTTTTATGAGACGCCCACGAATCTTGTCAATCAAAATATCCGCTGGGTGAACGTCATTGTGGATATGCTCATCCCGCAGCGTGCAACGCTGTTCGGCTGGGCGGTTTTATTCCCGCTTTTATACGTGCTGTACCGCGCCGTTTATGAGCACTGCGAGCGGTATTTCATCATTGCCGGTATTTTTGCAGGCGGACTTGTCATGATTCATACGCATTCGTTCCTCGCGTTCGGACTCATTTGCGGCGTGTGGCTTTGCTTTGCACTGTGCCGCAGAGTGTTCCGGGGCAGCAGTGCTCATGTGCAGTTTACCGCAAAAGTCGCTGCACTCGTTTTGATGTTGCTCGCGTTCGGCGCGCAGTTCGTCACGCCGAAGCTCATCTCGCGCGAATCATCCGTGTTTCTGTATCTGGTTTTGGTTTGTGCCGCAGCGTTTGTTTTGTTTGTGCTCGCACTGCTCACCATGGCGATCCGCAAGGGTTTTGGCATACAGCTTGTAAAAACGTGGGGCGTATTCCTGTTCATCACACTGCTGCTTGCCGCACCGCAGCTTTTCACGTGGACATTCTCGCAGGCGAGCGGAGACAGCTTCATGCGTGGGTGGTACAACTGGGGTAATTTGCAGGACGGCTATTTGTGGTTCTATCTTGTGAATCTCGGCGTCACGGCGCTGTTGTTCCTGCCTGCATTTTTCACGGCAGATCAACACCGGTTCACGGTCTGCGCTCCCGCAGCCGTCATTTGGTTCATTTGCGAGTTTGTCGTGTTCCAGCCGAATACCTATGATAACAACAAGCTGCTTTACGCCGCATATTTTCTCGTCTGCGGCGTAGTCGCTTCATATATGGTCGAGATTTACCGCCGCCTGCGCACACTGCCGGGCCGCCGCGCATTGGCTGTCGGCGCGCTCGTGCTATGCATGATTTCTGCGGTGCTGACCATCGGCAGAGAGAGCATTGCGGGCTACTGCTTATACGGCGACAGTCAGCTCAAAGCAGCGGAGTACATTTATGAGAACACCGAGCCGGAAGACACTGTGCTGACCGATATGCGCCATAACAACGAGATCGCGGCGCTGACGGGCAGAAACATCGTCTGCGGCTCCACAAGCTACGTGTATTTTCACGGGCTCGATTACACCGAGCGCGAAACGGACATGCAAAGTATGTTCTCCGCACCGCAGGCAAACTGTGCGCTCTTTGAAAAATACAGCATTGATTACATTCTGGTCTCCGCTTACGAGCGCAATAACTTCACCGTGAACGAAGCGGAAATCAAAGCGCTGTTCCCGTGTGTCTTTGACGAAAACGGCGTGCAGATCTATAAAGTGACATTTTAATCGAAAGGATATCCCTATGCAAAGACTTTCCGATATATCCACCATTCGAGCCGTCATGGAAAAGAACGGCTTCAGCTTTTCCAAGGCGCTCGGTCAGAACTTTCTCATCAATCCCTCCGTCTGCCCGCGCATGGCTGAGATGAGCGGCGCGGCAGACTGCGCAGGCGCCATTGAGGTCGGCCCCGGTATCGGCGTTTTGACCTACGAGCTTTCGCAGGTCTCAAAAAAAGTCGTCACCATCGAGCTTGATAAGCGCCTGTTGCCCGTTTTAGACGAAACACTTGCCGACTGCGATAATGTGAAGGTCATCAACGACGACGTGATGAAGATCGACCTGCACCGCGTCATCGAAGAAGAATTTAACGGGGAAGAGGTCGCCGTGTGTGCGAACCTGCCGTATTACATCACGTCGCCGGTCATCATGAAGCTTTTGGAAGATCGTTTGCCCATCACGAGCATCACGGTTATGGTACAAAAAGAAGCGGCAGAGCGTTTGTGTGCACAGCCCGGCACGCGCGAGTGCGGCGCTGTCAGTGCGGCCGTGCAGTATTACGCCGAGCCGGAAATTTTGTTCGAGGTCAGCCGCGGCAGCTTTATGCCCGCACCGAATGTGGATTCCGCTGTCATTCAGTTGCGTATTCGAAAAGAACCGCCCGTGGATGTGCACGATGAAGCACTTTTCTTCCGCGTTATTCGCGCTGCGTTCGCACAGCGCCGCAAAACGGCCGTCAATTCCATTTCCAACACACTGCATATGTCGAAACAGCAAGTGACAGACGCATTTGAGCAAGCCGGGGTTCGGGCAAATTCCCGCGCCGAAGCACTCACGCTGCCGGAGTTTGCCGCTGTTGTCAATCAACTTGCCGATTAAGGAGATGCTTTTATGAACATGAACAAAAATGTACTTGAGCATATGGATAAAGCCGCATATATCATTTTGCTGTGCATCGCCGCCGTTGCCGTGCTTGTCTCCATGGTCACAGGGCCGCTCGGCTATAAAAGCCTTTCCATCGGCGCTGCCGTAAGCGCCGCCATCATTGCCGCTGCGCTCCTTTGGCACACGCTCCGCGCCGCCGCACCGAAATACAAACGATAAAATTTTCCGCATAGCAAAAGCCCCGCAATTACCGAACCAATCGGTTTTGCGGGGCTTTCTGTTTCGGTTAAATAACACCGAGCTCTTTCAAGGCGCGGTAAATGCCGTCGTCATCCACATCCGTTGTCACATAATTTGCAGCCGCCTTGGCTTTTGCACAACCGTTGCCCATCGCAACACCGAAGCCGACATCGCGCAGCATGTCCACGTCGTTCGGGCCGTCGCCGAACACGAGAATTTCATCGTTTCTTATCCCGTAATGCGCCGCCATCGCCGGAATACCGATTTGCTTACCGCCGTTTTGCGGAAGAATATCATAGCAATAACCGACAGCATGTGTGATACGTACATGCTTCAGCGGCAAAATACGCGGCAAATAAATTTCCGGGTCGTATACCATAAGCTGATACACTTCGTGACAATCTGCACGCGATATATCGTAAACGGGCGGGGAGGGAAGATTATGCCGCAAAAAGTGATCTTCAATCTGTTTCGCCGGAGTTGCGGCAAAGCACTCGCGCCCCTCGGCGATCAGGCAGGGGAAAGGCTCCTCTTTTTGCAGCTGCATCAAAAGCCGAATGTCTTCCGGGTCGATCGCCAGCGTATGTAAAACCTTGCCATTTTTATCGAAGCAATATTGTCCCGTCATCGCGGCAAAGCCGTCAAAATCAAAATAATCACGTAGGAAATACGTCATTGGCGTCACACGACCCGTTGCAACGAATAACAAAACGCCATTTTCACGCGCCTTTTTTAGTGCATGCAGCGTCGAAGGCGGCATACGTTTATCCCGCCCGAGCAAAGTGCCGTCAATGTCAAAGAAAATGGCGCGAAAAGACATGGTACCTCCAAAAGAAAAGGCTTTCGCGCGGAAAGCCTTTTAGAAATTTATGCTCTCTCTTTGTATTTTTCTACGATGAGATTTGCGCACTTGTAAATGTCGCCGCCGCCAAGCGTTAAAATGAGGTCGTTTTCCTTAGCGTGCGTCATCACATAATCCGCAATCTCCTCAAAGCTGCCAAACCAGCAGCTGCCGGGAATCTTCGCCGCAAGGTCGCTTGTGTGAATGTTATACGTGTTCGTCTCGCGCACGGCGAGAATTTCCGTCATCACAACATGCTGGGGGATGGAAAGCGCCTTTGCAAAATCATCCAGCAGCATTGCAGTGCGGGAATAAGTGTGCGGCTGGAATACTGCCCAAACCTCATGGTAGCCCATGCGCACGGCAGCGGAAAGCACGGCGGAAAGCTCTGTCGGGTGGTGCGCAAAGTCGTCGGCAACGGTCACGCCTTCAAATTTGCCTAAAATCTCAAAGCGGCGGTGTACGCCGGAGAAGTCCTCAAGCGCCTTTTTGATGTGCTCGCCGTCCACACCCATGCCATGTGCCGCAGCGGCAGCCGCCAAAGCGTTCATCATGTTGTGCTCACCCGGCACGCGCAGGCTCACGCGGCAAACGCGCTCGCCCTTATACATAACGGTAAAGTCTTCGCAGACCGTATCTTCTTCGTTGAGCTCCGTCACGTAGTAATCGCTTTTATCCGTTCTGCCAAATGTGACGATCTCCGCATTCGTAATGCCCTCTACGGCGCGCATGGCGTTGGCGTTATCTGCATTGACGATGATGCGCTTTGAGGTCTGCAAGCAGAACTGATGGAACGACTTCACAATATTATCGAGCGTGCCGAAATAGTCGAGATGATCGGCATCGATATTTGTGATGATGCTGATGGCGGGGTGGAGCTGCAGGAACGTATCGACATATTCACACGCTTCGCAAACAATGTCCGCACTTTTGCCGACTCTGCCGTTGCCGTTGATGAACGGCAGCTTGCCGCCGATGACGGCGCTCGGGTCACGTCCGGCTTCAATCAAGATCTGCGTGAGCATGCCGGTCGTCGTCGTTTTGCCGTGCGTGCCGGAAACCGCAATAGGGTTTGCAAACTTCTTCGTCAAAAGGCCGAGCATCACGGAACGCTCCAACGTCGGAATACCCTTTGCACGCGCCGCAACAAGCTCCGGATTATCCTGCTTTGCAGCCGCCGTGTACACCACGACCTCCGCATCGCCGATGTTCTCCGCGCGGTGACCCATGTGCACTGGGATGCCGTAGCTGCGAATGCGCGCGAGCGTGTCGGATTCATTGATGTCGCTGCCGGTGATGATATAATCCTTGTGGTGTAAAATCTCCGCCATAGGGCACATACCGGAACCGCCGATGCCTACAAAGTGCAGACGACGTACGGTATCGAGCAGGTTAACGTTTTTATCGGTCGTATTATTCTGATTCGTCATAACGAAAGAGTCCTTTCTGAATTGGCTTCACGCAAAACTTGTTTTGCGAAATTATCTGAAATTATGTAATACACTGTGTTATATCTCAAAAACATAGCTATGCGTCCGAAATCGCATACCCATACACATACATTATACCGCCAACGGGCAGAAAAATAAATAGCAAATTCAAAAAAGTATAAAAAAGTCTTTCAGGGCGCACAAAAGCCGCCCGTTTCCATAAAATGAAGTGGATGATAATTTGAAAGGTGGGGGGAAATATGCCCATGATCAATACATTCGGCGTCATCGGCGGCGATGAGCGCATGAAATATTTGGCGCAGTCCATTGCGGCGGACGGTTATCCCGTGTGTGTCTGCGGTTTAGAAAAGCTCGGCACCTGCCGCGGCGCAGCGGAATGCGACCTGCCGCAGCTTGCGGCGAAAAGCTCCGTCATCCTTTTGCCGCTGCCCGCAACAAAGGACGGCCTGTTTTTAAACGCGCCGTATGCCAAAAACGAAATTCGTTTAGATGACGATTTTGCGCGTCTTTTTATGCACAAAACGGTGTGCGGCGGCATGCTTCAGCGGTTGACCGCCTCGTCTTCCCTGTGGCGTGAGATTGAGCCCGAAGACTACTACCGCCGCGAAGAGCTTGCCGTCGGCAACGCGATTCCAACGGCAGAGGGCGCGGTCGGCATTGCGATTCGCGAATACCCCGGCACGATAAACGGCGCAAAATGTCTCATCACGGGGTTCGGGCGCATCGGGAAAAATCTGGCGATTATCCTGCGCGGTATGGGTGCAGAGGTATTCTGCGCAGCGCGTAAAAAGGCCGATCTCATGCAAATGCGCGCGTTCGGCGTGCAGCCGTTGACGTATCGCGAGATCAGCAGAAGGTTCGATCTCATTTTCAACACTGTGCCCGCAAAGGTTTTGACTTCGCCTGTGCTCATGCAGCAAACGCGCGATACGCTCATCATTGAGCTCGCCTCCGCACCCGGCGGCATCGATTTGAAGCGTGCGGAAGAATTGCACCTGCATGTCATCGACGCGCCCTCGCTGCCCGGCCGCGTCGCGCCGAAGACGGCGGCGGAGTATATCAAAGAGGCGGTCTACAATATTTTGGAGGAGTAGTGATCGACATGCCCACGCTTGCCTTTGCCATGTGCGGATCGTTCTGCACATTTGAAAAAGCTCTTGCACAGCTTGCTCTGCTGCGAAAGGACTGGGATATGTTGCCCGTGATGAGCGAAACGGCGTACACGACCGATACACGCTTCGGCACGGCGGAAAGCTTTCACGAGCGCATAGAAAATATCTGCGGTCGAAAAATTATCCACACCATCGCAGAAGCGGAACCCATCGGCCCGAAGCGTCTTGCCGATGCCGTGCTCGTCGCGCCGTGCACGGGAAACACCGCTGCGAAGATTGCAAATGCCGTAACGGATACAGCCGTCACGATGGCGGTAAAATCCGCCCTGCGCGTCTCCATGCCCGTTATACTGTCCCTCGCCACAAACGATGCTCTCGGTGCGTCGTGCAAAAACATCGGTCTGCTTATGAACACGAAAAACATCTATTTTGTGCCCCTCGGACAGGACGACCCCATAAAAAAGCCGAATTCTCTCGTCGCACATTTCGACCTAATTCCCGAAACGCTTGCAAGCGCCGTGCGTGGAGAACAGTTGCAGCCTGTTTTGCGATGAAGTGCGCCGCGAAAGGCAGTTGAATTTGTAAAAAAGCTGTGCTATACTGAAAAGCAGAAACGGCAATGCCGAAATGGGAGGCTATTATGCTCTACTGCACGAAATGCAAAAGCATCTGCGAGGATTCCACACAAACCTGTCCGAACTGCAAGCGCAGCCGCGGTCTGCGGCCCGTAAAGCCCGAGGACGACGTGTTTTTCCTCAAGGTCAGCGAGGGGGAAGCTGCGGAGCTCGCATTGCTTTTTGAGCAAAACGCGGTGCGCCATGCGATACACCCCGTAAAAGGTGGCTTTTCCACCAGCGTGTATGACCCGGAGTATCTGCCGACCGATAAGGATATTTACGTGGAATACCAAGACCTCGAACGCGCCAAAGAGCTGATGCTCAAAGAGCGGGAAGAGCAGTCGCAGGAAAAACCGTCCGAAGAGGACGATATGCCCCGCGGCAAGCGTATGCTCATCCAGTCGCTTTCCGTCATCGCGTTCATGGCAATCGTCATTTTGGTTGTGCTCGGCTCGGATTTCATCGCAAATCTCTTAAAAGCGCTTTTCACAAAGTAAGCACTGCCGCGAAAATAGGATATTATTAAAGATTGGGGAAGTCCAAATGAAACAGTACAGACCGGATACAACGTGTATCCACGCGGGCTATACGCCCGGAAACGGTGAACCGCGCGTTCTGCCCATCGTACAAAGCACCACATACACCTATGACAGCTCCAAAGAAATGGGCGATCTGTTCGATTTAAAAGCGGACGGCTTTTTCTATACGCGCCTCGGCAACCCGACGCTCGACGCTGTGGAAAAGAAGCTTGCGGCACTCGAGGGCGGCGTAGGCGCGCTCGTCACATCTTCCGGTCAGGCAGCCACCATGATGGCCGTTCTGAACATCTGCCACGCAGGAGGTCATGTTGTGTGCTCCAGCGCCGTATACGGCGGCACATTCAACCTGTTCTACAAAACCCTGCATGAAATGGGCATCGACTGCACATTCGTTTCGCCGAACTGCACCGAGGACGAGCTGAACGCCGCATTCCGCGAGAACACCCGCTGCGTGTTTGCGGAAACGCTTACGAACCCGTCTCTCGTCGTGACAGACCTCGAAATGTTTGCAAACGCCGCACACGCGCACGGCGTACCGTGCATCGTCGATAACACGTTCCCGACGCCTATCAACTGCCGTCCGTTCGAGTTCGGCGTAGACATCGTCACGCACTCCACCACAAAGTACCTCGACGGTCACGCGGTGCAGCTCGGCGGCGCCATTGTAGACAGCGGTAATTTCGATTGGAACAACGGCAAGTTCCCGGAGTTCACAGAGCCGGATGAATCTTATCACGGCATCGTGTATGCCGAGCACTTCGGTAAGGCAGCGTATATCGCAAAAGCGCGCTGCCACCTGATGCGTGACATTGGCGCACAAGCTGCTCCGATGAACGCATTTTACCTCAACCTCGGCATGGAAACGCTCGCGCTGCGCATGGAGCGCCATTGCTCGAACGCGCAGAAGATCGCCGAATTCCTCGAGCAGGACGACCGCGTGGCGTGGGTCAACTATCCGGGTCTTGAGAGCAGCCCGTACCACGAGCTCGCTGTGAAATATATGCCGCACGGCACCTGCGGCGTCATTTCCTTCGGCATCAAGGGCGGCAGGGAAGCGGCCACCCGCTTTATGGACAGCTTGGAGCTTGCCTCCGTCGTCACGCACGTCGCAGACCTGCGCACCTGCGTGCTGCACCCGGCCAGCACCACGCACCGCCAGATGACCGACGAGCAATTAAAGGAAGCCGGTGTCTCCCCGGATCTCATCCGCCTCTCCGTAGGCATCGAAAACCCGGAAGACATCCTCGATGACATCAAGCAGGCACTTGAGAAAGCAACCAAATAACATTTATATAGACGAAAAGCACGGCGTGAGAAAAATTTTGCGCCGTGCTTTTGCATAGTAGCACCGCCCGCAGGCTAATTTCCTGCGAGCGGTTTTATATGCTCAACTTTTTCAATTTTCCGGTTCCGAAGACTCCGGGGATTCGGTGTTTTCTGTCTGTTCCGAAGCTTCGGGGAGCGCGTCGGGGTTGGTTTCCGGCTCGCTTGCTTTGTTTTCTGTGTCTGCCGTTTCGGGCAGCGGTTCCTTTTCCGGCTCCTTCGGCGGCTCTTTGAGCGGCAGGGTAATCATCACGGTAAAAAGGTCGCCCTTTACGGTCACGTGGAAGGTACCGCCACAGGCCTCCGTGAAGCTTTTTGCAATAGAAAGGCCAAGGCCGCTGCCGGAAGTGGAACGGCTGTCGTCACCGCGCACAAAGCGGGCCGTCAACGAATCTCCGTCCATTGTAAGCTCGTATTTCGAGATATTCTGAATCGTCACGACGGCGTTTTGACCCTGCTTTTGCAGCTCCACGTAGACACGCGAACCCTCAAGCGCATATTGTGCCGCGTTCTTAATGAGGTTCTGGAACACACGGTACATGCGCTGCCCATCAGCATAAACGGGGAAGTCCTCCTGCGGGATCTGCACACGCCACGTCAGCTCGCTGTCGTTCATCACGCCGTCCATATCTCCGAGCGTCTGCCGCAAAAGCTTATCGAGACCGATGTATTCCGGCATCAGCGTAATATTGCCGGTTGCGGCTTTAGAGACATCGAAAATATCTTGCAGCATGTGGCGCAGACGGTCTGCTTTCTGCGAGACGATTTTCAAATAATCCTGCATGTGCGGCGGCAAATCCGGCTCGGTCTTCATCAGTTCGATATAGCTGATGATGGACGTGAGCGGCGTTTTGATGTCGTGCGAAACATTCGTGATAAGCTCCACCTTCGTGCGCTCGGATTTGATGCCTTCCTCCACCGCGATACGGATGCCGTCACGGATCATATTGAGCTGCATAGCGGAATCATAAAGCGGGGAAGTAGCGGGCAGGTGATTCATCGCGTCAAGGTCGCCCTTGTACATTTGCTCCACCTGCTCCATCAGCTTGCCGTAATCGCGCAGGTCGTCGCGCAGTGCCCACGCAAACCATACAAGCGTACCCACACCCGCGAAAAACAGACCGACGTAAAACGCGACAAACCAAATCGTACCCATCAACCAATGGCTGCAAAAGAAAACATATCCTAAAATACCTACGATGCAAAGCCCCACCAAAATACCGGCAGTCGCCATGTATTTGCGGTAAACAATCTGCTCGAATTTTTTTCCTTCGCGGTTGCCAAGCACAAGCTTCAAAACGGAATGAATGATGTTGTGCCGGTAGATACGCCGGTTGTGAGAAATATCGATGCCGAGCAAATAGAAAACAAAGAACACAGAGAACAGGGTAACAGCTGTGCCTGCAAGGTCAAATCCATACGAAATGATATTGAGCACAACAAAAGCCCATACAAATACAGCTATGACTTTGATTTCGAACCAAATCCATTTGAGCCCGTGTGCAATGTAGCGCTCAAACAGCTTTCTGTCCTGCCGGAACAAAATGGAGAACAGCAGCACCAGAACGAACATAATCACTGCTGCCATAATCAATCCCATATAAAAATATATGGTTTTCATTTGCAACTGCGCTGCGCTGACAATTTCGTTCGAGGAGTAGTAAGAGGTCGGCTCTGTGCGCACCGCAAAACTGATTTTAGGCGATTGAACGCTACTTTGTCTCAATGCTTCCAGTGTATACGAAAGCGTATTTGTATAAACTGCACCCGGTGTATCACTGCTAAAAACACAGTCTAAAACACCGTCTTTATCGCTGTGATAAATTCTGACTACACCTTCTTCGCAGATAAAAAGGTAATTGAACCCCTCCGGCAGCGTCTGTGCATCCCAGTTTGAGTCATTCGTCACCGTTTTACCGGCAGGGTCTGTGCTATAGCTTGTTACGGAATAGAGGTCGTCTTTAGAAATCGATTCCACATAGACCGTGGAGACCGTTGTGCCGGTTTCGTCACGCGAAACATAGTAATGATAGCTGCTCGATGCTACGGCGTTTTCGTCTGCATCTTCGTCGGAAGCCGTATTTGAATTCGCGGCGGTATCGCCTTGCGTACTGTAATACAATCGCTCAAACAGCGCGGAAGCATTTTCTTTATACGTATCCGTTTCGCGCAGATCACCCGAAAGTGCTTGTCCGATCTCGGTAAAAAAATAGCTACCCTCGTCAAAAATGCTTCGCCCGTAGTATATGGCAAATATCAAACCTGCAATAATAGAAAACGCGCACAGCAAAAAGCAGAACCAGGCGAAAACGCCGCGGGCAAGGTTAGTGCTTTTCAATTTCATAACCGATCCCCCATACCACTTTCAAGTATTCCGGCTCGCTTGGGTTCAGCTCGATTTTCTCGCGAATTCTGCGGATGTGCACCATCACGGTGTTTTCCGCCGAGTACGCGGGTTCGTTCCAGATGCGGCTGTAAATTTCTTCGGCGGGGAAGATACGGCCCAGGTGCTTCATCAAAAGCTCCACGATTTTCGTTTCCGTCGCCGTCAGTTTTACAGGCTCGCCGTCCGCATACAGCACGTGCTCGTCCAGCTTGAACGTCAAACGCCCGTTCACGATCACGTTGTCGCTGCGCGTGTTGATGTCGCCGAGGTCAGTGTAGCGCCGCAGCTGCGATTTCACCCGCGCCACAAGTTCCATCGGGTTGAACGGCTTCGAAATGTAATCGTCCGCGCCCATGGAAAGGCCAAGAATTTTGTCGCTGTCTTCGCCCTTTGCGGAAAGAATGATGATGGGCAGATTTTTCTTTTCGCGAATTCTCATCACGGCGGAAAGTCCGTCCAGCTTCGGCATCATCACGTCGATGATGATCAGATGCACTTCGCGGGAGGTCACGCAATCCAGCGCCTGCAAGCCGTCGTAAGCGTTCAGCACATGGTAGCCCTCGCGCTCCAGCGTAATGGTAATGGCGCGCACGATCTCGTGGTCGTCATCCACAACCAAAATGGTTTTCTTATTCATATCCGGCATAAAATGCCCTCCTTTTCACTCCATGCTGAAAGTATACAGAATACCTCTTACAAAATCGGGAATAGAATTCTTACAATCAGCTTACAATTCATCTTTTTATCATTGTACAGGATTTTCATGTGCTTCGCAATGCTATCCCGGTTCTTTTTTATGCGGCTGCACATACTCTTTATAAAAAGAAATAGGGGGAACGCAGAATGAAAGTGCACATATTCGGTAAAAAGCAGGTGCTTTATGTTGTTTTGGCCATCATTCTCTTGTGTATCGGTATGGTTTGCGCTTTGCGCGCAGTCAACCGTTTGGGTGCGGCAGAGGCCGCCGCAGGTATTACCGATTGGGGTTTGAGCTTTCAAAGCGAGGGCGCACCGCCCGTTGCAAATGCCTCGCAGGAGTATTTAAGAAATTTCGACGCGCTGTATGTCGGCGACGCGAACCAAAAAGAGATCTACATCACGTTTGATGCCGGCTTTGAAAACGGCAACACGGAGAGAATTCTGGACGCGCTCAAAAAGCACGGCGTAAAGGCAACATTCTTCCTCGTCGGCAATTATTTTGAGACGCAGCCGGAGCTTGTAAAACGTATGGCAGAGGAAGGCCACACCATCGGCAATCACACGTATTCGCACCCGGACATGTCGAAGATCGGCGATATCCAAAGCTTTCAGACCGAGCTGCAAAAGAATGAAGCGCTGTACAGGGACATTCTCGGCAGCGAAATGCCGAAGCTCTACCGCCCGCCGCAGGGCAAATTCTGTGAGGAAAACCTCAAAATGGCGCAGCAGCTCGGGTATTCCACGGTGTTTTGGAGCCTTGCCTATGTCGATTGGTATACGGATGACCAGCCCACACCCGAGCAGGCATTTTCTAAATTATTACCGCGCATTCACCCCGGCGCGGTCGTTTTACTGCACAGCACGTCGAGCACGAACGTCGAAATCTTAGATGAGCTCCTTACAAAATGGGAAGAAACGGGCTACTCGTTCGGCGACCTTGAAGCTTATTGTGCCGCACAGAAAACATCTTGAGCACGTTTTGTCAGCAAAACGTAAGCTATAATTCTTAAAAAGAAAAATAAAAACCATGACGTTTAGTATACTTATTTGCGGAACTTTTAAGGAACTTGAAAAAGAACGGATCATGAAAGGAACAATTCAGTATGGTAGAAGCACTTGTCAATTTTTTCAGAAATATTATTCCGGGTGAGCTTACGGTGTTCATCCTCTCCATGATGCCCATCATCGAGCTGCGCGGCGGTCTTGTTGCGGCGAAAATGCTCGGCGTAGATTTATTGCCTGCCATGCTGATCTGCTTCATCGGCACCATTTTACCGACGCCGTTTATTCTGCTCTTTATCAATAAGATTTTCGACTGGATGCGCAACACGCGCTTTGTAAAGCTTGTTGACCGCATGGAAGCCAAGGGCAGAAGCAAGTTTGCGCAGATTGAAAAATACAAGACGTTCGGCCTGCTCATCTTCGTCGCCATTCCGCTGCCGGGCACCGGCGCATGGACGGGTTCGCTTGCCGCGGCGCTGATGAAAATGCCCATTAAAGACGCGCTCTTCTCCGTCATCGGCGGCACGCTCATCGCGGATATTTTGATGGCGATTTTCTCCTACGGCCTTCTCGGCATGTTCATTTAATAAGGGAGTTTAAATGGAAACAAAAGACATTATCATCATCGGCGGCGGTGCAGCGGGGCTTATGGCGTCGTGTGCCGCCGCACATGTTTTGAAAAAACGCGGTTCTGTTCTTGTTTTGGAGGGCAACGCAAAGCTTGGCAGAAAGCTGCTCGCCACCGGCAACGGCCGCTGTAATTTAACGAATTTAAACGTTTCGCCCGCGCATTACCACGGCGATGTTACGGCAATTCAAGACCTATTGCATGAATACACGCCCGAAGCTATTTGTGCCGTGTTCCGCGAAATGGGGCTTGTCACCAAGTCGGACAGCGAGGGCAGGGTATACCCGCAGAATCAGCAGGCAGCGGCCGTACTCTCCGCTTTGCGGTGGGATGCCGAAAAATACGGCGTGTCGTTTTCGGAAGAACACACCGTCTCAAAAATCGAGAAAGTCAAAAACGGATTTACGCTCATCTGTACGGACGGCACGCAGCTTTTCACAAAGCAGTGTATTTTGACGTGCGGCGGTGCGGCATCTCCGCGCCATTCCTGCGGCGAGGGCTACACGCTCGCAAAGCAGCTCGGCCACACGGTGACAAAGCTGTACCCGTCTTTAACGCAGCTTACCGTGCGCGCAAAGCAGTGGAAAACGCTGTCCGGCACGCGCGCCCCTGCAAATGCCGTGCTTTTGGCAGACGGCAAACCCGTCTATAAAGAAAGCGGCGAGGTGCAGTTTACGGATATCGGTATCTCCGGCATCTGCGTGTTCGGCCTTTCCGTGTATGCCGGCGAGTTCTTTGCGCTCGGCACAATCCGCAATAAGAAGTACAATTCACTCGCCGTACAGCTCGATCTTTTGTCGGACATGGCCTATCAGGACGTGCTTGATTATCTCCTTGAGATGACAAAATTGTATCCCGCACGTGCAGCGGGCGATCTGCTCTCCGGCCTACTCAATATGCGTCTCGGCTACATGCTTGTCGGCGCGGCGGGCATCGCGCAAAGCGAACCGGCGGTAAAAATCAAAGTACCACAGCTTAAAAAGCTTGCTTCTCTCCTTAAAGGCTGGAAGTTGGACATTACCGGCACGAAAGATTTTTCTGCGGCGCAGGTCACGGCGGGCGGCGTGCCGCTTACGGAGCTCGACCCGCACACGATGGCATCTAAAAAAGCCCCGGGGCTTTACCTTGCGGGCGAGATGCTGAATATCCACGGCGATTGCGGCGGCTACAATCTGCATTTTGCGTGGGCAAGCGGCATCACAGCCGGAAAAAGCGCAGCCTATCGCTGCCTGAAGGAGGAAAAACGATGATACGCATCAGCGACATTTCCATGCCGCTTCACTATACGGACGAAGCTTTGCGCCGCGCAGCCGCCAAAAAACTGCGTACCGATGCGCAGAAGCTCAAAAAACTGGCACTTGTCAAGCGCTCTGTCGATGCCAGAAAAAAGCAGGACGTGCGCTTTGTCGTTACCGTGGATGTGGAAACGGACGGCAACGAAGACAAGCTGCTTTCCCGCGTGCGCGACAGCCACGTCACAAAAGCGCCGAAAAGAACCTATGCAATACCGCCGCACGGTACATTGTCGCAGCGTCCGGTCGTTGTGGGTTTTGGCCCGGCGGGCATGTTCGCAGGCTTATTGCTCGCACGCGCCGGCCTGCGCCCGATCATCTTAGAGCGCGGCGGCTCCGTAGAAGAACGCCAAGCGGCCGTAAACACCTTCTGGCAGATGCGAAAACTAAACCCAAGCTGCAACGTGCAGTTCGGCGAGGGCGGCGCAGGCACATTTTCGGACGGCAAACTCAATACAGGCACGAAAGATGAGCGCATTTTCTTCGTACTGCAAACGCTCTGCGAGCACGGCGCGCCCGAAGACATTCTATTTGACGCAAAGCCGCACGTCGGCACGGACAAGCTGCCGCAAACCGTCCGCGCCATTCGCGAGGAGATTAAGTCTCTCGGCGGCGAAGTGCGCTTCAACACGCAGATGACCGACCTGCTCGTCAAAAACAATGCTGTTTGCGGGGTTGTTGCCGAGACAAACGGTGTGAATGAGACGATCGAGACCGCACACATCATTCTCGCTATCGGCCATAGTGCGCGCGATACATTTAAAATGCTGTTTGAAAAAAGCTGTGTACCTATGGAGCCGAAGCCGTTTTCCGTCGGCGCGCGCATCGAGCACCGCGCAGAGACGATAGATCGCGCACAGTACGGCGATTTTGCAGGCGACCCCGCACTCGGCGCGGCGGACTACAAACTCAACGTTCATCTTGAAAACGGCCGCGGCGTGTACACATTCTGCATGTGCCCGGGCGGCTACGTCGTCGGTGCGGCATCCGAAACGGGCAGTGTCGTGACAAACGGCATGAGCGAATACGCCCGCGACGGTCAAAACAGCAATGCCGCGCTGCTTGTCGGCATCACGCCGGAGGATTTCGGTTCCGCGCATCCGCTTGCCGGCATTGAGTTTCAGCGTAAAATCGAGCGCGCCGCATTTGAAGCGGGCGGGGGAGCATACAGTGCCCCGTGCCAGCGCGTTGGCGACCTGCTTGAAAACCGCGCAACGACTGCGCTGAACGGCAGCGTGCAGCCGACCTATCGGCCCGGAGTTGTGCCCGGCGATTTAAGGGCCGTGCTGCCCGATTATATCTGCGATTCCATGGCGGAGGGCATCCGCCGCATGGGCAGGCGGTTGAGGGGCTTTGACGACCCGGACGCTTTATTGACCGCTCCCGAGACCCGAAGCTCTTCACCCGTGCGCATCCTCCGAAACGAGACGCGCGAGTGCCCCACGGTGCGCGGTCTGTTTCCGTGCGGAGAGGGCGCAGGTTACGCCGGCGGCATCACCAGCGCTGCCGTAGACGGTCTGCGCTGCGCAGAAGAAATCTTGAAGCAAAGTCTATAACATACCAAGCGCCCCGGCGGACTGTTTTCGTCTGCCGGAGCGCTTTATGTAAAATGAACAGAGACGTTCCCCTGTAAAACTACAGAGAAACGTCTCTTTGTTTATCACATTTAATCGCACATGATATGCAAAATTTCGCGGTCGATCTCGCGCATACCTTCGCGGGCCAGTATGCCGATGTTGCGTATCGTCTCCTCAACACCCTTCGTGACAAGGCCATCACCCGCGCGGAACTGCTGCCCGTTTTTATACATGTGGTAGCCTAAAATGCCGGCATCCACAGCAGATGCAATTTTCGCCGCGCACGAGGCTTTTGCACCGTCGCATACCATCCCGGAATCAATAGCAATGGAGTTGACGATCGTGTGCTCGATTTCTTTCAGCCCGCCGCCGTATAAATACGCAATACCCGCGCCGCAGCCGCAGCCTGCGCTCACAGCGCCGCAGTACGCGGAAAGCCGCCCGATGCCGGACTTCAGGTGGATCGTCACGAGGTCGGAGAGCGCCACCGCGCGAATCATTTTTTCATAGCCGACGTTCAATTCTTTTGCATACTCCACAACGGGCAGAGAAGCCGTCATTCCCTGATTGCCGCTGCCGGAAACGATGACGACCGGCAGGGAGCAGCCGTTCATACGCGCGTCGCTGCCCGCAGCCGCCATGGCTCTGGCGCGGATTTTCACATCATCGCCGTAGGTTTCGAGCAATACCTTGCCGATGTTCGCGCCCCAACTGCCCGATAAACCTTCTTTCGCAATGCGTGTGTTGTAGTCAATCTGCCGTTTTACGGGCGTTTCAATATCGCAAAGCTCTGCACACTCAACAAACTCAAGAATCGTCTTCACCGAAAACAAACTGCGGTCGCAAATGCCGCTGTCCGTGCTTTCCGCCGGAGTATCGGCACAGGTATCGAGCAATATTTCGCCGTCTTTTTCCGTATGCACAATATTCGTGTGGTGCCCCACAATACGTACGTTTGCCGTGTGATGCTCACTTTTCACCGTAATGTCAATGTCGAAAATATAGGGAGAGTCCGAAAGCTTCACAGTGATCGGCGTGTGCTCCATATAAGCCTTGATCTCCGCCTGCTCTGCTTCGGTCGCCTGTGAGATAACTTCCAATAAAAGCTCGTCATGTCCTGCTATGATCCCCGCCGCAGCCGCCGCAGGGATGCCGCGCAGACCACCGGTGTTCGGCACAAAAACGCTTTTCACGTTTTTGATGATATTGCCGCTCGCCGTGACGCAGACTTCACACGGCAGCTCGTTTAAAATGCGCCGTGCCGCTGCCGCCGCATAGGCAATGGCAATCGGCTCTGTGCAGCCCATGGCGGGCAGCAATTCTTCTTTTAATACTTCAACGTATGCGGTATACAGGGTATCGGTTTTCTGCATGAGTAGGCTCCTAAAATTAGTTTTGGTTCAGCATCGGCAAAATGCGGGCAAATGAAGCGTCCGCAAGGTCGTCGGTCGAGTTGTAGTACAGCAAAAGACTTTCTGGGTCGTCCGGTATACGCAGATTTTCGGGAATATCAAAATTCACGCCCTTTATGTACTCGTCCCAGTGTTCCATTTTCCACGTGTCACGGTCGGAAGAGCGCCTCATCATGCGCGCCCTGCACACAGCGGGGTCGGTTACGATCCAAATAACGCACAGCTTTGCGCCATATTCACCGAGCTTCGCGCGCAAATTTTGAATGTACGCCGTGTCGCGAATTTCCCGTGTGAACGGCGCGTTGATGAGCACGGTGTTCGCATAACGCAGCGCCTCAAACGCAAGGTCCAAGATCGTCTCGTACTCGTAGTCGCGGATGTTCGCTTCAAAAAACGCGGAGCTGCGGGCATACGGTTCGCCCGCCACTTTGAAAACTTGCTTGGAAAGCGGGATCAGCGTGTCCTTGTCCAAATAAACAACATGATCCAGCGCCGTACACAGGCGTTTGGAAAGCCGGGTTTTGCCGCACGCGGGCGGTGAGGTCACAAGAATCAGCTTTTTCATGAGACAACCAACCTTTCGGATCAAAATAAGGGAAAAGGTGCGTATTCTGTTTACTGTAAAATTAAGTATAGCACATAAAAGCCGAAATTGCACGAAAATTTTACTTTTTCGTCAATTTTTGCACAAGGTCCTTGAGTAAAACATCGCGGTGGATATTGTACACATAGCGCATAAAATGCCGCGTGTTCGAGGGCGTCCATGTGTCGTCATACTGGGGAATAGGGCTGTGCAGAAGCGTGTCGTCCATGAACTCGCCGTCCAAAAGCCACGCCACCGCCGTCACGTCCCAGATCACGCGCGACCATGTTTCCGCCTGCGCCCAGCGCCGACCTTCTTCAATGGCATAGTGTGCCAAATAATCGCACAGCTCGTTTTTGCCGAGAAAGTAGTCTTTGAAATCCGGCTCGCTCACGGTGAAGCCGGAGACCACGCCTGCGCACGGCAGCTGTACAAGCGCCGCACCGCATCCGAAAACAATGCGTCCCGCCGCAACATCCTGATACATATTGAACTCGCGGTTGTCCGGCCAGTGCAGCGCGTTGCCGCCGAGCCATACAAGGACGATGCGGTCACGAATTTCCGGCTTCAAAAGCAAGGCGGAAGCCACATTCGTGATAGCGCCGATTGCAACGACATACAGCGGCTTTTCAGGTGTATAATCCATCGCGCGTTTTGCGAGGTCCTCCGCCGCAGGCGAAAGCACAGGCGTGTCCTCGTCCGTGAGATATGTTTCCGAGCCCTTAAACGTGACGGCTTTTAAATCCTCACGTTTTAAAAGCGTCAGCAGCTTTAGAATTTCGTCATAGCTTTTTTCCATGCCGTCCTTTGGCGATACGGATTTATCATTCAAAAACGGCGCGGCATACAGCGCTTTTACGTTCAGCTTGTTGCTGTTTTTCATCATATACGAAAGCGCAAATTGGTCATCTAACTCGTTATACGTATCGGTGTCCAAAACCACGTCAATCTTACCTTTCGGTTTTGTTAGGCGGCGTAAAAGGCTTTCGGTGTTCGGTACTGTCCAGTTCATAAAAATTCCTCCCGCTTTGATGCACATAGTTTATTATATAGTATAGCGGAAATTTTGCTTTGCGAAAAGTATAAACCGCAAATTTTCTGCCCATATTTTATACAAAAAATTAAATGAAATTTTGTGTAACGACAAAAATGTGTAGGGAGAATAAATCTATGATACGTAAAATCAAAACACTGTATAGCAGAACGCTTCTTCTGCGCGCGATGGCGTGCGGGCTGATCTTAACAGTGCTTCTAAATTTAGCGGGCTTCTCCGCCCAGTGTGCCGCGCTGGAAGAGAACATCGTGCGGCTGCATGTCATTGCAAACTCGAACGACGAAACGGATCAAGCTGTAAAGCTTCGCGTGCGCGATGCCGTGCTGCGGGAAGCCGAGCAGTGGTACGGCGATGCGGAAGATTTTGACACTGCCGTCACAGCGCTCTGCACGCACCTTGAAAGCCTTGAAGCGGCAGCAAATTCTGTCTTGAAAGCCGAAAACCTCCCGTACTGCGCCAAAGCGGAAATCTGCGAAATGTACTTTCCGACCCGCACCTACGAGAGCTTCAAACTGCCCGCCGGGCGCTACCGCACACTGCGCATTTCGCTCGGCAAGGCCGAGGGCAAAAACTGGTGGTGCGTCGTATTTCCGGCGCTGTGCATGCCCGGTGCAAGCAACCTATCCAACCTGCCTGATGATACCGATACACTCGTGCGTGAACCGGAAAGCTACGAAGTCAAATTCAAGGTGGCGGAAATTTTCTCACGTCTCCGCGAACTCTTTGACGCGTGAGCGCACATGTGCTAAAATAAGAGCAATATAAGCTCTAAACGGAAAAAGGGGGAAGAAGAATGCTGGAGTTGATCCTTGGCCGCGCCGGCACGGGCAAAACGACGCTGCTGCGTAAACGCCTTGCGGAAAGCGCTGCGCCGAAAACGATCTTGATTGTCCCGGAACAATATACGTTTGAATCCGAACGCGCGCTGCTTATGGAATACGGTGCTGAAACCGCGAACCGTGTGCAGGTGTACAGCTTTACGCGCCTTGCGCAGGCGGCATTTTTGCAGTACGGCGGCGGTGCAGGCAAGCGTTTAACGGACGGCGGCAGGCGTATTTTGATGACCTTGGCGCTTGAAAACTGCGCCGACCAACTCACGCTGTTTGAAAAAAGCGCCGATCGCATGACGGACGTTTTGTTGAACACCGTCGGTGAAATGAAAATCTGCGGCATTGAGCCCGATATGCTCACAAAAACCGCCGAAGCCGTCACAGAAGACAGCCTTTCGCGCAAACTAAAAGAGATCGCTCTCATTTACGGTACATATGAAGCACTCGTCGCGCAGACGTATCTCGATCCGCTCGACGACCTGACGCGCCTTGATGACCTGCTGGCCGACCATCCGGATTTTTTCCGAAATGCTTATGTCGCCGTCGATGCGTTTGACGGCTTCACCGTACAGGAGTACCGCGTTTTGCGCCACGCACTGCGCCATGCGGAAAAAGTCAGTGTTTCGCTGTGCTGCGACGATCTCGACACGAGCCGCAAAGACCTGTTTTCTACCGTGCGCCGCACCGCTTCGCGCCTGATGCGCCTTGCAAAGGAGAGCGGTACAGGCGTGCTTTCGCCTGTGTACTGTAAAACGCCGTATCGCTTTCAAAACGATGCACTTCGCGCCGTGGAAAGCACCTACGCCGGCCACGTACAGCAAGCAGATACAGCTGAAAACGTGTGTGTGTTCCGCGCGAGCTCTCCGTATGAGGAAGCGGACTTCACCGCGGCTAAAATCCGCAGCCTTGTTTTGCATGAGGGCTACCGCTACCGCGATATTTCCGTCATCTGCCGTGACGGCGAACGCTACACGCGGCTGTTTGCCGCCGCGCTGCGCCGCTGGGAAATTCCGGCGTTTCTTTCTGAAGCGCGCACGGTCGATGCCGAGCCGCTGATGCGCTTCGTGCTCTCCGCGTTTCAAATCGTTTCGGGCAGCCGCAAATGGCGTTCGGAATATGTGCTCGCCATGCTGAAAACGGGCATTACAAGCTTTACGGCAGAAGAGCTCGCGCAGCTTGAAAACTACGTTTATACCTGGAAACTAAACGGCGCATCCGCTTGGTGCAGCCCTTTCACAAAACACCCGGACGGCTTCGGTAAGCCGATGGATGACACCGCGGCCGAGACACTGCGCACGCTGAACGCTCTGCGCGAGCGCGTCACCGCACCGCTTATAAAATTCTCCGAGCGCACCGCACACGCTTCCGGCGAGCAGATCTCCGAAGCCGTTTATAAGCTTCTCATCGATTTTGATTTGGAGCAAAGCTTCCCGATATTTTGCCGCACGCTCGAAAATGCCGGGCGCGATGACCTTTCCGCCGCTCAAATGCGCATTTGGGATTTGCTCATGGAAGTACTCGACCAAATGGCAGGCGTGCTCGGTGAACAGATCATCACGGGTGAAAAATACGGAAGGCTCTTAAAGGAGATCGTCAGCGGCGAGGATGTTTCGGACATCCCGCAGAGCATGGACAGCATCACATTCGGCACCGCAGACCGCATCCGTCAGTCCGCGCCGCGCGCCGTGTTCCTGCTCGGCGCCGTGCAAGGCGAGTTCCCGCTCACTCCGTCCGTAAACGGTGTGTTCAGCGAGCCGGAGCGCCGCACGCTCCTTGCGCTCGAGCTGCCCGTCTCCGATGTGCTCGAAGACCGCATGTTACAGGAAAAGTACCTCGCCTACGCCGCGCTGTGCGGCGCTTCGGAGAAGCTGTATCTTACGTATCCCGCCAGTGTAGGGCAGGAGGCAAAATCGCCCGGTGAGCTCATCAGCGCAGTCGAGCTGGCGCTGCCGAATTTAAAAATCACGCAAAACCTGCCGCCGGAGTTTTTCGCAAACGCACCGGAAGCCGCGTTTTCGCAAACGGCGTCGCTTTTCAACGAAAACTCGACCGTCTCCGAGACATTAAAAAGTGTTTTTCGCGAAAAGCCGGAGTTCGCCGGGCGTTTGCAGGTCCTCGGCGGCACAGACCGCATGGCTTCGGCTCGCCTTGCGCCGGAGACCGCAAACGATTACTTTGGCGGCGGGCATTATTTTTCCGCAAGCCAAATCGAAGTTTACCACCAGTGCCGCTTTAAATACTTCTGCCGCTACGGCCTCGGCGCAAAGGAGCGCCGCCCGGCAGAGATCGATGCGCTGGAATACGGCAGTCTGATGCACTATCTTTTCGAGCAAATTCTCGGCAGTGCGGAAGACATTCAAGCGCTGCACCTTTATGCAGATGATTTAAAAGCGCGCGTACACACGAGCATCATGGACTATGTGCGCGAAAATATGGGCGGCTATGATGCTCTTTCGCCGCGCGAAAAATACCGCTTGTACCGCATGGAGCAAACGGCCGTAAAGCTCATCGCCCATATGTCGGAAGAAATGATGCACAGCCTGTTCCGCCCGGAGCATTTCGAGCTGGAGCTCAAAAACGGCACACCGTACCCACCGCTGCGCATCCCAACGAAAAACGGGCTCGTCACGGTCGGCGGCATCATCGACCGTGTGGATTTGTATAAAGATGAAAACGGTACGACCTATGTGCGCGTCGTCGATTATAAAACCGGCCGCAAAGAGTTTAAGCTCGCCGATGTTCTGTACGGCATGAGCTTGCAAATGCTTATTTACCTCGCGGCGCTCGCGCAGAATAAAGACTTGCACCCGGCGGGCATTTTGTACATGCCGGCGTTCATTGCAAGTGTGACCTCGGACGGCACGGAAAGCGCCGAAAAGCTAAAGCAGGAAGTGGAAAAAAACCTGCGCATGAACGGCCTGCTTTTAAAGGACAACGAGATTTTGAATGCAATGGAAATGGGTCTGAACGGTCGATTTATTCCTGTTTATCTCACCAAAACAAGAAAACTCAGCGGTACGGCTTCCGCTTTAAATGAGCCGGAGCTGCAGATCGTCCTGCGCTACGTGGAACGTCTTATCGCAACAATGGCGGAGGAGCTTTCTGCCGGTGAGATCATGGCAAAACCGCTGATGCAGAACATCAACGCCTGCGCGTGGTGCCCGTATACGTCCGTCTGCGGCTCCGAGCACGCTGCGGACGATGCCGAAAAGAACAGCATGAAAAACGACGAAGCGCTCGCGCGCATGGAAAATGACTTAGAGAAAGGAAGTGGGGAAAATGCCGAATTGGACTGACGCACAGCTCGACGCCATCAAAGCGCGGCGCGGTACGGTTTTGGTCTCCGCCGCTGCGGGTTCCGGCAAGACCGCGGTGCTCGTGGAGCGCGTTATCGAGCGCCTGACGGATCCGGAGCATCCCACGGACGCCGACCGTCTGCTCGTCGTGACCTTCACAAAAGCCGCCGCAGCCGAAATGCGCGACCGCATCGAAAAGCGACTTTTGGCACTCATGAAGGAGCAGCCGGAAAACACCCGCTTGCGCCGCCAACAGCTTTTATTGCAGCAGGCGCACATCTGCACGGTGGACAGCTTCTGTTCGGACATTGTGCGCGAATTTTTCTACCTGCTCGGTATCTCGCCCGATTTCTCCATCATCACCGATAAGCAACAGGAAGAGCTGATGACCGAATCGCTCGACGAAGTACTGACCGAGTGGTACAAAGACGAAAACTTTAGGACAGACCTGGCGGATGTGCTCGGCGGCGACAAAAACGACGCCCGCCTTTCCGCCGCAATCCTCAAAATGTACGAATACACGCGCAGCCATCCGTTTCCAGACAAATGGATGCGGGACATTCAAAAAGCCATGACAGATGTCACGCAGTCCCCGGTCAAAACACCGTGGGGCGAGGTCGTCCGGCAGCATATCATGGAGGTCTATGACTTCGCAATCAAGCTTTCCCACAGTGCATACCGCCTTGCGGCAGAAGACCCGGACCTTGAAAAAGCGTACTGCACGGCACTCGGCGCGGATATCGATAAGCTTTCTGCAAAGCTGCAGGCAATGGAAGACCCTGAAACCTGCCGCTTTTCCGACTTGACCGTCACGTTCGATAAGCTCGGTTCTTTCAGAGGAGAAGACCCGCGTGCCGATCGCATCAAGGCCATGCGCGATATGGTAAAAAAGGAAATCGGCAAACTGCAGAAGCTTGCCGGCGACGCGGAAGACCAGAAATTCACGGAAGAAATCGCCGCCACGACCGGTACGGTCGTCTATCTGTTTCTGGCCGTGCAGTCGTTCGAGAAAACATACAGCGCGAAAAAGCGTGAGAAAAACGTGCTCGATTTCAGTGATCTTGAGCACATGGCCTTGCAGCTGTTTTTAACGGAGCAGGAAGACGGTACATTTCGGCGCACAGAGACCGCAAAGCTCGTCTCCGAGCGCTTTGACGAGATCATGACGGACGAATATCAGGACACGAATGACGTGCAGGATTATCTTTTTGAATCCATTTCCCAAAACAGCGCGAACCGCTTTATGGTGGGCGACGTAAAGCAGAGTATTTACAGCTTCCGTCAGGCAATGCCGGATATTTTCATCCGTTATAAAGATAAATTTCCGCGCTATGACCGCGAAAAGGACGCATACCCGGCATCTATCGTGTTAGACCGCAACTTCCGTTCGCGCAAAACCGTGACGGAAAGCGTCAACTTTGTTTTTACGCAGCTTATGTCCCGCACATGCGGCGGCATCGATTACGTCGGCGATGAAAAGCTTGCGGCGGGCGCGCAGTACCCCGAAAAATCGGATTGCGAAACGCGCGTGGAGTTTTTGGAAGACATCGACGGCGTGGGCGCAGAGGTGCTGGAGCCGCAGCGTATCGCAAAAATCATCTGCGAGCTGATGGAAAGCGGCTTCACCGTCACGGAAAACGGTCAGGAGCGTCCCATAGAATATCGCGATTTCTGCATTTTGCTGCGCAGCTCCAATAAATATGCACCTGTCTATGCAGAAAATCTGCGCAATGCGGGCATTCCCACGTGGGCGGCTGTCACGGGCGGCTTTTTCGCCGCGGCGGAGGTCTCGCTCATCTTGGCATTTTTAAACGTCATCGATAACCCGGATCAAGACATTCCGCTGCTCTCCGTTTTGATGAGCCCCATTTACGGCTTCACAGCGGAAGATATGGCGCAACTGCGCCGCGAGTGCGGGGGAGAGACGTTGTACGTTTCGCTTCTGCGCGCCGAAAACGAGCGCTGTGTGCGTGTGCGCGATGAGCTGACGCGTTTCCGAGCGCTCGCTTCCACCATGCCTGCGGACAGCTTTATCAATATGCTGTGCACCGAAACCGGTTACGAGAACATCGTGCGCGCCATGCCCGGCGGAGAAAGCCGCCTTGCAAACATTCGCCTGCTGGAAAAATACGCGGCAGAATACGAAGCCTACGGGTACAGCGGCGTTTCCGGCTTCGTGCGCTTTGCGGAGCGCCTGAAAAAGAATCGATCCGATATGGAAAGCGCCAATATCGTCTCGGAAAACGCCAACGTCGTGCGCATCATGAGCATCCACAAATCAAAGGGCTTGGAGTTTCCCGTGTGCATCATCGCGGGCTGCGGCCGGAAATTCGTGAATGATACGGACGACCTGCGCATGCACCCACAGCTCGGTGTCGGCATGCGCCTTACAGACCCCGAGACCGGCGTGCGCCGCACCACGTTCATCCGCGAGGCCATCGGCCTTGCAACGGCGGAAAGCGCTTCCGCAGAGGAGCTGCGCGTGTTCTACGTCGCGATGACCCGTGCCAAAGAGAAGCTCATTCTGCTTTCCACCGTGAAAAATATCGATACAAACCTGCAAAAGCTTGCGGCACAGATCACCGAGGAGGAGACCGTGCCGCCGTACACTGTCAGCAACGCTTCCGGCATTTCGGAGTGGCTGATGCTCTGTGCGCTGCGGCACCCGAACGGAAATGACCTGCGCCGCCGCATCGAAGCGGATGACGACATCATTCTGCGCACACACTACACGCCGTGGGATATTCGCGTCGTATACAGTGAACCGCAGATTTTATCCGACCTGCCGAAAGCCGAAGCGCCCGCACCGGTCGATGAAGCGCTCAAGGCGCGCATCGAAAGGGATATTTCGTTCGTGTATCCCTACGCCGCACAGACAAAGCTTGCAACGAAGGTCGCGGCCTCCGCGCTTGCGGCAGAACAAGCCGAAACGGAAGCCACACTTTCACGCCCGGCGTTTTTGAGCGCCAAGGGATTGACGCCCGCAGAGCGCGGCACGGCGCTGCACAACTTCATGCAGTTTGCGGATTTTTCCGCCGCTTCAAAAGACCCCAAAGCGGAGCTCAAACGCCTTATCGAGCAAAGCTATCTCACCGAAGCGCAGGCAAACGCCGTCGATCTGACCCGTGTGGAAAAATTCTTTACCGGCCCGCTCGGGCAGCGCGTTTTACATGCCGACCGCGTTTATAAAGAGCAGCGGTTCATCGTTTCCATTCCCGCAGGACTCACGGATAAAACACTCAGCGGGGAAGATGCCGCGCAGCCGATGATCCTGCAGGGCGCAGTGGACTGCATGTTTGAAGAAAACGGTTCGCTTTATATTCTTGACTTTAAGACCGATCGGTGCTACAATAAACAGGAATTGTGGGAACGATACGGCCCACAGCTCACGCTCTACAAAGAAGCGATGACCCGCGTCATGAATAAAGAAGTGAAAGACACCGTGCTTTACTCTTTTTATATGAACGCCCCTGTTTATGCACCGGGAAAAGAATAAAATTTCTTTTAAGCCCTGTTTGACTATTGACAGATCACGCTCTTTGTGGTAATATAATATTTGGAAAACAAAGCGGAGCTATGGCTCACACCCGTGCAGTACCGTCTGACACAGGTCAATATCGAAAAGACACACGATGTTAGTGCGTTTGATTGAGTTGATTTGCGGGCAGAGGTTCTCTGCCCGCTGTTTTATTGCCGGCTTCGCGAAAACAAGTTATCGCACGCGTGATGGAGGTGCTTAACCATTAGCAAACAGGAACTGCAGATAAACGAAGAGATCCGCGATAAAGAGATCCGTGTGATCGGCGCAGACGGCGCACAGCTCGGCATTATGTCGGCCCGTGACGCTTTAAACCTTGCGGCTGAGAAAAATCTTGACCTCGTAAAGATTGCCCCGCAGGCCACGCCGCCCGTATGCAAAATCATCGATTACGGCAAATACCGTTTCGAACAGGCAAAGCGTGAAAAAGAAGCGAAAAAGAACCAGCGCGTAGTTGAAATCAAAGAGATCCGTTTGTCTCTCAACATTGATACCCACGACTTCGAGACGAAAAGGAATCATGCGATCCGTTTCCTCAACGACGGAAACAAGGTCAAGGTTTCCATCCGTTTCCGCGGCAGAGAGATGGGTCATCCGGAACTGGGTGCAGACATCATGAAGCGTTTCGCAGAATCGCTCGCTGACACGGCAAACATCGATAAGCCCGCGAAGCTCGAAGGGCGCAACATGCTGATGTTCCTTGCCCCCAAGCCCGTTAAGTAACAATTTCAAGGAGGACTATAAAATGCCGAAGCTCAAAACACACAGCGGTGCTAAGAAGCGCCTGAAGATTTCCAAGAAGGGTAAAGTTATCCGTGGCCACGCTTACATGAGCCACCTTCTGAACGGCCATGGCAAGACTGCTAAGTCCAAGCGCCATGCACGCGGCACGACCGTTACGGATAAGACCAGCGTAAAGGCTGTTAAGAAGATGCTCCCCTACGCATAAGCGAACAGGGCAGCTCAAGTTTAAGTAAAGCATAATCGGAGGTTTTTATAAATGGCTAGAGTTAAGGGTGCGCTCGCTACGCGCAAGAGAAGAAAAAAGGTTCTGAAGCTCGCTAAGGGCTATTGGGGTTCCAAGAGCAGACACTTTAAGATGGCTAAGCAGGCTGTCATGAAGTCCGGCAACTATGCTTACATCGGCAGAAAGCAGAAGAAGAGAGATTTCCGCCGTCTGTGGATCTCCAGAATCAACGCGGCTTGCCGTGCTAACGGCACCACCTATTCCGCATTTATGAACGGTCTTAAGAAGGCTGGCATCACGCTCAACAGAAAGATGCTTTCCGAGATGGCAATCGCTGATCCGGCAGGTTTCGCAGCTCTTGCAGAATTAGCAAAGAGCAAATTAGCTTAATGAAGATTAAGGCCAGCAGATATTATCTGCTGGCCTTTTTTGTTTACAAAAAAGTTGTCCATTTATTAAATAACATTAATTTTTGTTTCTAAAAGGGAGGAGATAGTTATGAAAAATGTAAAGGTTATTAAAAAAGCTGCAATTTTTTTGATGGTGTTTGTACTGGCATTTAGTTCGCTTAGTGCTGCGGCAGCAGTTACTTACAGCAGAGGCGGTAAAAGAGTTCGTTATACTGGTTCAAGTTACAAAGTGTATTATAATAGTAAAAGAGTGAACAGTGTGACAAGACCAGGATTAATGGTTAATGGAAATATTATGATACCTTATAGTTATACAATGGTAAAAAGAGGTCCAAAAGTAT
>ERZ857955.473-NODE-473-length-47035-cov-4.016156_pt1 | contig 47035 bp, 44 predicted proteins | sample MGYA00519956_ERZ857955 | MGnify/ENA primary metagenome ERZ857955 (study PRJEB31778, sample SAMEA3449378) | human gut metagenome | biome: human gut; feature: human-associated habitat; material: faeces | place: United Kingdom | collected 2010/2012 ...
GGCCGATTCCAAGGGACTGATTACCGATGACCTGACTCTCTACGCCCGGTGGAAAATAAACACCTATCCTATCACCCTGTCAAATGGTGATGGTTATACGGTAACGCCGGAGGACGGAAGCACAAGCCCCGTGGAGTACGGCGGCAGCTACAGCTTTACCGTAAGCATTGCGGATAAATATTATAAAACCGACGCTTTTGCGGTAAAGGCAAACGGCACGCCGCTTTCTCCTGATTCCAACGGCGTTTATACCATCTCGAATATTCAGGAAAAAACTACCGTTACAGTAGACGGCGTCGCGCTGGACAATGAGGCGCCGGCAGCGACAATCACCCTCGGCGCCAACAAATGGAATCAGTTTTTCAACACGATTACCTTCGGGCTGTTCTTCAAGGATACGCAAACGGTTTCCATTACAGCGAAAGATACAGGATCTGGCATTGCTAAGGTTGAATATCTCCTTTCGGATACTTCTTATATAAGCGCAGAGGAATTGGAGAAAGCGACCGGCTGGCAGAAATATGCAGATGAATTCAACATCCAGCCGAATAACAAACTCTTTATTTACGCAAGGGCAACAGACAATGTAGGCAATGTAACCTATGTCAATTCAGAAGGCATCGTTCTGTATACCGACGCGGCGCAGAAAACCTCGTCCATTTCCTTTACCAAAACAGGAACAGAGGATGTGTCCGCCGAGGTTACCCTCAACGGCAACACAATCAATAAAATTTACTGCGGCGAGAAGCAGCTTGTTTCCGGAACAGACTATACGGCAGCGGGCGGTCAAATCACCTTTAAGGCCAGCTGGCTCGACACTCTCACGGCCGGAGATTATACGCTGACGGTGCATTACAATCCGCTGGGTGAGGAATATCAGGAACACGACGACAACGTAGCGCCCGCGACAACCTCGATTGCTCTGAAAGTGCAAAAAGCGATGGGCAGTGTGACAATCACAAACGACATCTCCAAGGTATATGACGGCAGTGCGGTAAATGACATCACCTATACTGCGCTGTCCAAAGGCGCTGTAACGGTGGAATACAAGGTGCGGGGTGCAGACGACAAAACCTATACAACTATCAAACCTTCCGCAGTAGGTCAATACACTGTCCGGGTAACAGCGGCGGCGGACGGCGACTACACCGAGGCCAGCGCGACGAAGGATTTTGCGATTACCTATCTGGAAACACCGTCCAACCCGTTTGAAGTTTCCGGCACATCGGGAAATAATGGCTGGTATACGAGCGATGTAACCGTCACACCGTCAGACGGATATACGATTTCCGGCAGCCTGAACGGTGCTTATACCGGCAAGATCACCGTTACCGAAAGCGGAAATGTGACCGTCTATCTGAAAAATGAACAGGGACAGATGACGGACAGTATCAGCATCGGAGAAATCAAGATAGACAAATCAGTTCCGACTCTTGTTGTAACAGGAGACACAGCGAGCTATCAGGAAAGCGACACAGTATCCATTACGGCAAGCGACGCTGTTTCCGGCGTGGCGAAGGTGGAGGTTTCCAGGGACGGCGGCAAGACATTCGTAGATATTACCGCTTCTTATGAACAGGGTTACACAGTTACCGCAAACGGAACCTATACCTTCCGTGTAACCGACAATGCCGGCTGGACAACAGAACAGAAGCTGGTTTACGACCATATTGACGGGAAAACGCCCGTTTTGGAGATTGATTCCAATGGTTACACCGACGGCATCTGGACGAACCAGAGCGTGACGCTGGAGCCGAAAAATACGGCGGGCAACCTTGGCACGGACAAAATCGAATACAAGGTAGACGGCGGCTATTGGCAGATCTATACCTCTCCGATTGTCGTTTCCGATGACACAGCCGCCGACGGTGTGACCTATACCTTCCGCATCACCGCCGCGAACGGAAAGACAAGCGAAAAAGCGTCCATCACCGTCAAAAAGGACAGTGTTGTACCGGACGGCGACATTGCAATCAAGGAAAACAGCATCAAGCAATTCATCCATACCATTACCTTTGGTCTGTTTTTCAATGAAAACGTGGATGTGGAAATCAACGGAATCGACGCGCTGAGCGGTGTTCAGAGCATCGAGTATTACCGCAGCGAAACGATTCTCACAGAGGATGAGGTAAAGGCACTGATGGATTCTGACTGGGTAGAATATACTGGGAAAATGTCTGAAACCGCTGTGGACGCCGGAAAATTCGTCTATTACGCGAAAATCACCGACAACGCAGGCAATGTGACCCTGTTTGGCTCGGACGGCGTGACCTTTGACCTGACGGATCCGGTCGTGAGCGGTGTGATAAACGGCGAAGCCTATTACACGACACAGAAGGTCACGGCAACGGATGTAAATCTCAGCAATGTTACGCTGAATGAGGAGCCGAAATCCAGTACCTTTATGTTGCCCGGCAATATGGATGTGACCTATACCGTCATTGCCACAGATAAGGCGGGCAACAGAACGACAGTAAGGGTAAATATGAAGCCGATTGCAAGTCTGGCCGATCCGATTGAAAATCTGACAGAGGAGAACGTAACGTCTTCGGACAGAACAGTCATTGAGCAGGTAAAATCCGCTGTACAGGCGGTAGATACAACAAATGCCGCCGAGGCAGAAAAGACTGAGCTTGAGAGTATTATTTCCAACTGCGATGCGTTGCTGAAAGCGATCAAAGACACAGCGGATGTAATCAAAGCAGTGACAGACGGCGTAAACAGCTATGATCTTGACACTGTCAAATCCTCTGATAAAGAGGATATTGAGGCTCTTGTAGACCAGACTGACATGCTTTTGAACGGGAACAACCTTACCAAAAGCGAAAGGGACACGTTGGAAACGGTGAAGGAAAAAGCCGAAGCACTATTAGATAAGATTGCTGAAGTGACCGCAGAATGTGACCGTATTGCGGAACAGGTAAACAGGTATGAGATGGCAACCGTCACGGAAGACGATAAAACGTCGCTGGAAATTCTGATAGAGGATATTGAGAAGCTTCTGGCTACCGAAAACCTGACGGATGAGGAGATTGCACAGCTCAATGGATTTATCGTCAAATTGGAAAATCTTCTGGATCGGCTGGACGGTGTGAAAGAACTGATAGACGGTCTTCAGGAGAGTATCGGTGATTATGAGGAGTCCTCTGTTAAGTCTACCGACAAGGAAGGAATCGAACAAATTATAAAAGATGCAGAAGCGCTTGCCGAAACAGACAATGTGACGGCGGAAGAAAAAGCCATCCTTGAGGATATTGTGGCAAAAGGGCAGGAACTTCTGGATAGAATCAGCGAGGCAGCGGACGCAGCAGCATCGGAAGCGGTAAAGGATACCGACGACATTACAGCAGACAACGTTGCACTTAATGATAAGGATACGCTGGAAGAAGCACTCAAAGATTTGACGGATGCGCTTCAAAGCAACGGCGGTAATTATACCGAAACGGAGCAGGCGGAGATTTGGGAAAAAATTGACCGTATTGAGGAAGCGTTGACTGCAATCGAAAATGCCGAAGCTGCAGCTGGTCTGATCGAGGCACTGCCGGAGGAGGGGAATATCAAAGTATCTGACGAAGCGGCAATCAAAGCTGCGCAGCAAGCCTATAACGCATTGACCGAGCATGAAAAAGAACTGGTTGGAGTACAGTTGAAGGCAAAGCTTGACGCTGTACAAATGGCATTGGAACAAGCACAGGAAGATGCAAAATCCAATGGTACACCGCAGACAGGTGATAGCAATGCTTTGGACCTGTGGATTGCACTTGTCTTTATTTCAGGCGGTATCCTTCTGGTACTGACAATCAAGCGTAAAAAGCAAAGAGGATAACAGCAATATAAAAACACCTGGACGTCACGTTACTCGTGATGCCCAGGTGTTTTTTGTTCTCGTAAAATGGAACCAAGTCTGTAAAGCCGCATCATAAAAATTCCCGATATACAGCATCTGGCATATTCAGATTGAAACTTTGTAGAGACGATATTCGGAGTGCAGAGTTTCCAATTTATAACAATGAGACTGGCATAACAAAGAAAAAAGGGGGAGAGCGATGGAAATACATGGTCTGCAAAAAATGACGCTTTTGGATTGGCCGGAGAAAGTAGTGTGTACAGTTTTCTTAGGCGGCTGTGATTTTCGCTGCCCGTTCTGCCAAAACAGCGGTTTGATAACAGGTTCTACGCCGGAGACAATCCCGGAAGATGAATTCTTTGCTTTTTTAAGCAAGAGGAGAAGACTGCTGGATGGGGTATGTATTACCGGCGGCGAGCCGTTGCTGCATCCGGACCTGCCAGGATTTTTGAACCGGATCAAAGCCCTGGGCTATCCGGTCATTACAAGCCATTCGGCAAAGAAAAGTAGTTGTATTTTCAGATGACATTACGGACCTCGCTTTCCACGATATTGAAGCGCATAAATTACGGGATGGCTTCCGTTTTAGCCTTTTGTTTCGCAACGTCGTTACCCGACAACACTGATTGAACAATTACGCTGGACGGATAAATCGTTTCCTGCAAGGATTGCCTACGTAAGTCACTGTATGCGTCGCAGAGAAGGGCGTTATTGATTCGGCTGATGTAGTCGAGCATAGCTAACAGGTAAAAAAGCATTCAGGGAACCACTGCCGGTCGTAGTATTCGCGGATTTTATTATTCTCCAGTGTCTGGATAATAAAATCAATGTCGCCGAGCGCCTTGAGCTGATGGCATACATTGCTTTTGAAAAGCTAAAAGCTGCACCTCTTTTCCAAGTAGGGGGCAAGCAGCGTTTCCATTGAGACCTGCAATTCCCCTGACAGCTTATATACCGTTTCCGCACTGCATTTTTCAAGCCGCGCTTTACCGTTTAAAATATCACTCAGCGTTGAATAGGGAATGCAGCTGTTTTTGGATAAGCGGTATTTAGAAACCTTTTTGTTTTGCATAATGGTGTTGAGCGTCACGGAAATCACCTGCCTTAAATTTCTATCACGGTTGACCGTGATGTTATCAATAGTATTTCCGAATATGTGCCAATGTGTTTCTCCCGCTCCGTGAAAATCTTGTTGACAAATCACATTGCTTATGTTAATATATCACTGGTATATATCGGTGATATATTGAGGAGAGGAGGTAAAGTGTGGAACTGACGGATACACAAAAGCGCATTCTGGAGGTTGGAAAACGAGAATTTTTGGAAAAAGGCTTTAAAGATGCTTCCCTGCGGGCCGTTGTCAAAGAAGCCGGTTTTACCCAAGGCGCCTTTTATGGGTATTACGACAGCAAGGAAGCATTGTTCGATGCCTTGGTATCCCCAGCGGCCGACGGATTGCTCAATCAATTCAAACAAGCACAGCAAGCGCATTATGAATTGATTCCAGAGGATAAAGCGGAACAGAGCCGGGATTTATCAACCAGTTACCTGAATTACTTTATCAATTACATCTACGATCATTTCGACGTGTTTAAGCTGGTGATTTGCTGCTCCGAAGGAACTCGGTACGCCAACTATGTTCATGAACTTGTGGAACTTGAAGTCAATCAGACGGAGGATTACTATCGGCAGCTCCGGCAGCTCGGTAAATTGGAGGGTACAGTCAGCCGGGATCTTCACCATATGATCACAAGCGCCTATTTTACCGCTGTTTTTGAAACAGTCGCCCATGACATGACCCGTGAACAGGCGATTGGTTATGTCAATGAGCTGGCAGTCTTTTTTAACTGTGGCTGGAACGGCCTTTTAAGGTTCAAATGAACCTTAAATTTTTGTGCATAGGTTAGCTGAAACTAACCTAAAAAGGGAGTTGACTATGGAACAGAACAAGAAAAATAACGCGTTCGGCTGGATTCTGCGCTTTGCGGGACAATGCCGGGGATTGCTAACCGCTTCGGTATCGCTGGCTATACTAGGTTCTGCCTGCGGTGTCATACCCTACCTGGCGGTGACGCAAATCATTATCCGGCTCCTTAGCCGAAACTATGAACTGGCGCCGATTGGATTTTTGGCGCTCCTTGCGTTGCTGGGATATCTGGGCGGAACCTGGCTGAACACAGCCTCCACCATGCTGAGCCACCGATCAGCGTTTACGATTCTGAAAAATATTCGTATGGAGTTGACTGCAAAGCTTTCCCGGGTACCGATGGGGATCATTTTGGATACGCCTTCCGGAAAGTTTAAGACGCTGTTGGTGGATACCATAGAAAAGCTGGAGCTTCCGCTGGCACACATGATCCCGGAGCTGACAGCCAATCTCTTCATCCCCGTGTTGATGCTCCTGTATATGTTTGTGCTGGACTGGAGGATTGCCCTGATTTCTCTCATCACCATTCCCATCGGACTGTTCTGTTATATGGGGATGATGAAGGACTATGAAAAACGGTACAGCCGGGTTCTAACAGCGGGAAAGAACATGGATGCGGCGATTGTGGAGTACATCGGCGGAATCGAAGTCATCAAGACGTTCAACCAGAGCAGCTCCTCCTATGGAAAATACGCCGACGCCGTGGAAGAGAATGAAGCGGCCAAGGCCGCATGGTTCAAGCAGACCAACGGATTTTATGTGGCGGGTATTTCCATCATGCCCTCCTGCCTGTTGGGGGTGCTTCCCTTTGGGGCGTGGCTCTTTCAGGGCGGCAGCCTGACCGCGCCTGTTTTTATCGCCTGCATCATTCTTGCGCTGGGGCTTGTGAAACCGCTCATTCAGGCGCTACAATACACGGACAGCCTTGCTATGGTGGATTCCACCGTCCAGGAAATTGCCGGCATGCTGGAAGAAAAAGAGATGAGACGCCCTCTGGAGCCGGTCCCGTTGGAGAACAGCAACCTCTCCTTCCGGAACGTCTCCTTTGGTTACGGGGACACCGAGGTGCTGCACCAGATCAGCTTCGACGCGGTCCCCTGCGGTATGACCGCAATTGTGGGACCGTCCGGTTCCGGCAAGTCTACGGTAGCGCGCCTGATCGCTTCCTTCTGGGAGGCGGACCGTGGAGAAGTACAAATCGCAGGCGTAGACGTGCGCAGGCTGCCCCTGAATCAGGTGATGGACATAGTATCATATGTGTCGCAGGACAATTTCCTCTTTCACCTCTCTGTCAAAGAGAACATTCGCATGGGCCGGCCGGATGCGTCGGACGAGGAGGTCATAGCCGCGGCAAAACAGGCAAGCTGCCATGATTTTATTACCGCGCTGCCCCAGGGCTACGACACCATGGCGGGGGAGGGCGGGAGCAATCTGTCGGGCGGCGAGCGGCAGCGCATCGCGGTTGCACGCGCAATTTTGAAGAACAGCCCCGTGGTCATCCTGGATGAGGCCACCGCCTTCACCGACCCGGAGAACGAGGCGGTCATTCAAGCTTCCATCAACGAATTGGTACAAGGGAAAACTTTAATTGTGATCGCGCACCGCCTGTCCACCATTACAGCGGCGGATAAGATCCTGGTGATGAACAACGGGCGCATCGAAGCGGAAGGAACCCACGACGCGCTTTTGAAAGGCTGCTCGCTCTATCGGGAACTGTGGCAGGCGCACATCAGCGCAAGAGATACAAAGGAGGCGGCGTCCGTATGATAAAAATGATAGAGCGGCTGCTGAAGTTTTCCGGCAGCAAGAGAAACGACCTGCTGGCTTCCTTCGTGTTCAGCCTTCTGGATTCTGTTTTCGAGATGCTGCCGATTTTGGCGATTTTGACCGTCCTTTCCGCTCTTCTCACCGCAGCGGAGGGCGGCGCTGTTGAAACATCAACTATTTGGATTTCATTGGGTATTATGGTTGTCAGCATTGCAGGGCGCATTTTCTTTAACAACCTGTCCTGTGTAAAGCGGACCCTGGGCAGCTTCGCCATGTGCGCGCAAAAGCGTCTGGAGATTGGCGAGCATATGAAGCGTGTCCCCATGGGATATTTCAGTGAGAACCGGCTGGGCGAAATCGCCGCCGCTGCAACCACCACGCTTGGGGACATTGAGAACAATGCGGTCACAGTATTGGAACGGGTGGCCGGAGGATTTATGCACGCCGTCGTGATTGGAGTCTGGCTGCTGTTTTATGAATGGCATATCGGTCTGCTGATGTTTGCGGGCCTTGCCGTGTCCATGCTGGTTTATGCCGGCATCCAAAGGGCGGCTAAACGTCTGTCTCCCAAAAGACAGGCCGCACAGGCAAATCTTGTGATCTGCTTTTTGGAATACATACAAGGCATGGGTGTCGTGAAAGCCTTCGGCTTGGGGGAGCGTTCCGGCCAGGCGGTCGATCAGGCGGTCCGTGAAAGCGCAAAAGCCAATATCGCTTTGGAGCGTACATTTTCCGCGCTGACCGGTGTTTATCAAACCGTATTCCGGGTGAGCAGAGCCGCCATTCTTGTTATCGCGCCTTATCTGCTTCTGGGTGGAGAGATTACGCCGGTTAAGTGTCTGCTCCTGCTGGTGTCCAGCTTTATGATCTATTCCAGTGTGGAGCTGGTGGGCAGCATGGCGTCGGTCGCCCGAGTCATCGATGCCTCCCTGGACCGGATTGAAGCCATTATGGACACCCCCGTGCTGGATGAGCACGGCTCGGATCTTATCCCGGAACACTTTGATATTGAACTGCAGGATGTCTCCTTCGCCTATGGGCAGGAGGATGTGCTGCATCATATCACAATGACCATTCCGGAAAAGACAACCTGCGCCGTGGTCGGGCCCTCCGGCTCCGGCAAGACCACGCTGGTGAGCCTTATTGCGCGCTTCTGGGACGTGCGCGAGGGGAAAATCAGCATAGGCGGGCATGACGTGCGGGATTACACCTGCGACAGCCTGTTAAAAAATTTTTCCATTGTTTTTCAGAATGTATACCTCTTTGAAGATACGGTGGAAAACAACATCAAGTTCGGCCGCCCGGAGGCGACGCATGAGCAAGTGGTGGAGGCGGCGAAAAAAGCCCAGTGCCATGATTTTATTTCAAAGCTGCCCGATGGCTATGAAACGCTGGTGGGAGAAGGGGGCGCCTCCCTCTCCGGCGGGGAAAAGCAGCGTATTTCCATCGCCCGCGCCATCCTGAAGGACGCCCCTATTATCATTTTAGATGAGGCAACCGCATCGGTGGACCCCGAAAACGAACGGGAGCTACAGTCTGCCATCTCTGAACTGACAAGGGATAAGACCATCATCATGATTGCTCACCGCCTCTCCACGGTCCGGAGTGCGGACCAGATCCTTGTATTGGAGCAGGGGCGGATCGTACAGCGCGGAACGCATCATGAACTCATGAAACAGGACGGCCTGTACCGGCGGTTTGTAGGACTGCGGCAACAGGCATTAGGCTGGAAGCTGCAAGAATCAAAGAAATAAAGGAGAATCAAAAATGGAAAACGCAAAGAAATGGTCTGTAAAAGACGTTATTACACTGGTGCTGATGACTGTGCTGCTCATTGTCATTCAGCTGGGGATCAACATGGTCTGCATGGTAAATGATTTTGTCAGCATGGTTCTTTCCGTAGGCATTACCATGCTTGTCTGCGGGCCTGTCTATTTTTTGATGGTAAATCGTATCCGCAAGCGGTTTGTTTCTCTGGTATACATGACGCTGCTGGGCCTTGTCTTTCTGATGATGGGCAATTGGTTTTTGCTCCCATGGTTTATCGTGGTGGGAATCATTGCGGAAATCATCCTGTGGAAAGGGATTACGCCAAACCGTCTGACAGCCTCCTGGACGGTTTCCAGCCTGTTGTACAACGGGGTAAACCTGCTTCCTGTTTGGTTTTTCTGGGATACCTATTACAGCTTTGCGATTGCCAGCGGTATGGAGCAAAGCTATATCGACGCTTATGTTCAGTATTATACAGCGCCGGGCTGGGTGATTTTTATCCTGATCTTTACCATGCTCTGCGGATTCCTGGGCAGCCTGATCGGACGGAAGCTGATTCAAAAGCATTTCCAAAAAGCGGGGGTTCTGTAAATGCGGGAAACAGCCTTATCCGTTCCGGTAAAAGCGTGGGCGGTGGCCTGCGCCATTCTCGGGGTATCGCTTACCGCAAACACCTTGCTTACTTTCCTTCTTGCGCTGCTTGCTTTCTGCCAGTTGCTATTTGAAAGGCGATGGCGGCTTTGCCTGACTTTCGGCGCTTTTTATCTGGTGCTGGTACTGCTATTGTATCTGATCCGCTTTCACGGCCTGCATATGGTGGTTTTCTCAGAGTTCTATGTGCTGATGTTTTACAATCTCATGCCGGTATTCCTGGCTGCGTGGAATCTTATTACCACGCCGCCGGGACAGCTTTCGGCCGCTTTGTCGAAAATCCATATCCCCACCCCGGTTATCTTAGGGCTGCTGGTGGTGTTTCGGTTTTTTCCAACCATGAAGGCAGAACTGAAGGGGGTTCGGCAGTCCATGAAGAACCGAAGGCTGACCGGACCAGCGCAAGTGCTCCGCCATCCTGCCGTTACCTGCGAATATGTATTGGTTCCTATGCTGCTGCGCTGCCTGCAGACCGCAGATCAGCTTTCCGTATCGGCGATAGCGCGGGGCGCCCAGGCGCCGGGGGTACGGGGAAGCTACTATGCCAGAAAAATGCATGCGGCTGATTTCCTCTGGCTGGGGATATGGACGATTGGAACCATCCTGTTTTTCATAATAGGAGGGATAAAGTGATCCGGTTTGAACATGTGAATTTTCAATATGCTGGCTCCGAAACAGGCGTGACCGATATTTGTCTGCATGTCCGAAAAGGTGAATGCGTAGTATTGACCGGCCCTTCGGGGAATGGAAAAACCACCTTAATCCGTCTGGTAAACGGTCTTGTTCCCGCTTTTTATACAGGCCGGTTTTCCGGCTGTATTCAGATTGATGGAAAGGACAGAAACAGTGAACCTCTTTGGAAGCGGGGAAAAACGGTAGGCAGTGTGTTTCAGGATCCGGGAAGCCAGTTTTTCTCCTCTGAAATGCCGGGAGAAGTTGCCTTCAGCTGTGAAAATTACGGCTTTCCCCATGAAAAAATCGTTCTTCAAACAGACGCCGCGATCAGAAGGTTTCATCTGGAGCACTTGCGCAGCCGTCCCCTCGACGTGCTCTCCAGCGGGGAAAAGCAGCGTACAGCCGTGGCCTCTGTCTATGCCATGAATCCTCCCATTTATGTCTGCGACGAGCCTACCGCGAATCTGGATGGGAAAGGTATTGAAGAGCTGCGTGAGGTCCTGCAAAGCTTAAAGCAGGAGGGCTGCACGCTGTTGATTGCGGAACATAGGCTTTCCTGGATGATGGATTTGGCGGATCGGTTTGTGTATATCCGGGACGGAGCCACTCAGTGGGAGCGCACACCCGAACAAATGCGAAGGCTTTCCTCTGAAAGTCTGGAACAGCTGGAGCTTCGCGCTGTGCGGCAGTATAGGTCTACAAGGCTTTCCTCACCCACCGGCATAGGTACACCTATTCTTTACCTGCGGGGCCTTTCCTGCAAGCGAAGGAATCATACGATTTGGGAGAATTTAAACCTTGCGGCCTGGGCGGGGCAAATCATCGCTGTCACTGGACACAACGGGGCGGGAAAAACAACATTGGCAAAAATCGTCGCCGGCTTGGAACGCCCGTCCAAGGGTGGTATTTTCCTTCACGGCCGAAAAGCCAGCCCGGTGCAGAGACGGAAAAGCTGCTGGTACAGCTCCAACGACACAGGCACGCAATTCTTTACAAACAGCGTAACGGAAGAATTGCTTTTAGGAGTTTCCAGAACGGAGGAGCGTTTGGAGAAAGCCAGAAATCTGCTGAAGAGATTTGGACTTTACCCTTACAAAGACGCGCACCCGGCCGTTCTGTCCGGCGGACAGAAGCAGCGCCTTTCCATTGCCTGCGGGCTTTTATCCGGCAGGGAAGTTTTATTGTTTGACGAACCGACATCGGGGCTGGACGGCGGGAACATGCGAAAGATTGCTTCCGCGCTGGCAGAGGCCGCGGCCGGGGGCAAAACCATATTGGTAATCACCCATGACGAAGAGTTGATTCAAGCCTGCTGTGATTTCCGCTGGGAACTGATTGGATGAAAATTTTGAGAAAGGGAGGCGCCCTTATGCCTTTAACTTCTTCAATGGAGAACTATCTGAAGACGGTCTTTATCCTTTATCGGAAACAGGGTTATGCCCGCTGCGTAGATATTTCGGAATATATGGGCGTCACCATGCCGTCCGTAAGCCGGGCGGTAAAGGAACTGATAAAAGCGGAGTACCTAATAAAAGAAGCAAATGGCACGCTTTCTCTGACCATGGTAGGAAAAAAGATTGCCGAAAACGTCTATGAACGTCATTGCTTCTTTCGGGAAAAGTTGCTTGCGGCGGGCGTCGATCTTCAAACAGCAGAAAAGGAAGCATGCCGGATGGAACACGGCATCAGTGAGGAATCCTTTCGGAAGGTGAAAAAGGCACAGGAATCATGAAATGGAGAAAGGATAACGGAACGTGCAGCTTAACCAGTCAACAGATTATGCGATACGAATGATTTTATATTTGGCTCAGGCTTCACAAACCGTTCCCTCTTCCAAACTCTCTGCAGCCCTTGGAATTTCATCGCGGTACCTGCTTCAGATCGGTGCTCGGTTGCGGGATGCAGGAATGCTTCGTGTTTCCTATGGGAACTCAGGAGGCTATGTGTTGGCAAAGAGTCCTGGAGAAATTACTTTGCTTGATATAATCATACTAATGGAAGGAAACGTACTGATTGGTGTTCAGTCTATACAGAAAGAAACAACGGTAAAATTCGATTTGTTAGATGCTGCGTATGAACATGCCAATCAGATTCTAACGACGTTCTTAGAAACAACGACTATTTCCCGGCTATTGTCATAAATGTAAGCCTCGCTTTCTTGAAAAGTTCATCTATACTATAAAAGGTTTCGCATACAGCTTCAAGTCTTGGACTTTCCTGAGTGTTGGGTGATTCTGTGACATGTATTAGTATAGGCTTAGTTTAGATTCTATTAGTATACATGATACATTGACTAAGAGAAAAGTGTGAAGTATTATATGATTAGTGAAAGCTAACTTGTGAGGAGGTGAGATGCGTTATGACACACGGAAATCAATATCTCGGCAAACTTTATAATGACTTAATAACCAATTCCCCTCAAACAATCTCAATGGATATTCCTTCTGATATGGGACAAGGGAGAATTGCTCAAACTAAAACTAAGCATGGAGTCATTCTTTCCGATTGGCAAATGTGCTATCAATCGGACATGAATGTGCAAGGACCTGTCAGCAGAGAATACATACAAATCATTTTCTGCATGAATGATGGAATTTCCTGGGGTATTATGAATGAACATCGTTCCGTTACTATACAGAAAAACGAGTCCTGTATTTATGCAGGACACGATGGCACAGAATATATCTGCTATAAAAAGGACAGTAACTTTTCATTTAAAAGCATTAAAATTCCGATTTTATATTTTTCGCAGCTTCTTTCTGACTATTTTGATGGGCAAGAAGTTACCGCTTACGAAAAAAACTTCTGAATGGAATTTCCAAAGTACCTGTAACACCGGTGATGGAACAGATTTTAGCAGAGACAAGTCAGTTTACTCAATACCGGGGTGGTTTGGGTTACTTATATTTGGATGGCAAACTCCTGGAGTTGTTATCCATTTATTTAGGTGAAGTACTTGAATTGGATATCCTGATGGGCAAAAATATTTCCATGTCCCGGACTGAAAGAACCGCCATTATGGAGGCTAAACGGATTATAGATAGCCAGCTTGCCTTTGCCCCCTCGTGCGAAGAACTTTCTCGGTTGGTTCACCTAAGTGTTACAAAATTGACACGATGTTTCTCATCGTTCTATGGTATGCCGATTCATCAATACGTTATTGAACAGCGTTTAGTGCAGGCAGCACAGCTGCTTTTGGAAAGTGACTGGAATGTGAGTGAGGTTGCTACGATTGTAGGTTATGGAAAGCCAAGTAATTTTGCGGCAGCTTTCAAGAAAAAATATGGTGTTGCACCGAAGAATTACCGAGAAAGCCGGTTTAATAATTCTAAAAGTAAATCCTGACTGTTTTTGGGTTAAAATGGGCAGGTTTTGGGTTGGATTAGCCTAAAATAATTGTTATTCTATATGGTGTGGTTAGCAAAAACTAACCACACCATATTTTAATTTTTCCCAAAAGTGAGGAGGTAAAGCATGAAACAAAAGTTGAATGCGAAAGATTTTATTCTAATTGGTGTCCTGACCGCTCTCATGTGGATCATCTGCATGATTATCAGTACGGTTATGAGTGTTGCAGGACCGGTAACCAATGTGTTTTACCCGGCACTTGTTGCCATTCCAAACGGCATCGTGATGATGCTCCTGTTGGCCAAGGTGCCGAAAAAGGGCGTATTTACAATCTGCTCTGTAATTCAGGCAATTCTGTTCCTGCTTGTGGGTGCTTTCTGGTTTATCCCCATTGGTTTGGTAATCGGGGGTGTGATTTGTGACTTCCTTGTTATGGGCCGGAAAGAGATCACAATGAAATCCATGATGGCAGCTTATGCTTTGTTCAGTGCTATTTTCGCTTTCAGCGCCATCTGCCCCATCAAATTCCTTCAGAGTGCTTTCGTGGGTGCTATGGAGAAGAATAATATTGCCCCAGAATACATAGAAGGAATGCTAAATATCACCTCCGTTCCCATGCTGTTGGTCATTGTTGCGGCTGGTCTGGTCGGCGGTCTGATTGGCGGTCTGATTGGACAGAAAGCGTTGAAGAAACACTTTATTAAGGCTGGGCTCGTTTCGGTAAAATAACAGGATACGGCCCCTTGAAATTTATCAGACAAAACGCAGGCAAGCGGGTTGCCTGATTTCAGAGCGCGGGGCCAAAAGTCCCGCGCTTTGATTTTGATAGGGAGGCATTGGAATGGAAGAAGCACAAATCAAACAAATAATCGAGCGGCAACCCCTTCACGGGTCTGCGCTCTTGGATCCACGCTGTAAGATCCTTCTCCTAATCTGCATTGGCTTCGTCAGCTATTTTTTAGCTGGAGAAGTTGTCAGTCTTGCGCTCATGTTGGTCTATGGGTTGTTCATTGCTTTGGGTAATGGAGGAAAATGGGCTTTGAAAATGATAGTCATCTATATCATTGTCGCCTACCTCAATGCCTTGCTCCGTTATGTGCAGGTGCCGGTACTGAGTGTGATTATGAGCGTTTTCGGCGTGACGCTTTTGAAACTGATTCCCATTGTGATGATGGGCCTTTGGATATTGCGGACCACCTACATGGACGATTTGTTGGTGGCGCTTCAGCGGATGCGTCTGCCCCAGGCAGTCACGATCCCGCTGGTGGTCATGTTCCGCTATATCCCCACTCTGCGCATTGAATACCATCAAATCCGCAGTACGATGGATATTCGTGGGATTAGTGATACTTTGTGGAAACGAGTATCCCACCCCCTTGCAACCATTGAGTATATTTTAATTCCGTTGCTGATGCGGTGTTTGAAAGTGACAGATGAACTGGCAGCATCCGGCACCACCCGTGGGTTGGAACTGGAGTGCAAACGGTATGCTCTACGCCCCATTCGCTTTTCCTGGCCGGAGATTCTTGTGTCCCTATTGGGGATATTCTTCCTGGCGGCTCTGCTGCTTCTGGACCAAACCTGGATCGGGGAAATCATCTTGTGGAGGGTATGACATGATCTCTTTTCAAAATTTTAGTTTTCGCTACGAGGAAAGCAAAGACTTTACCCTCCGAGGCATTGATATGACGGTACAAACCGGAGAATTTATTCTCCTGACTGGGCGAAGCGGTTGTGGTAAGACTACACTGATCCGCTCCCTCAACGGCTTGATTCCACATTTTTATCCTGGTGAAATACAGGGAGACCTTGTGATGGATGGACATTCTCTGCTGAAAATGAAGCCCTCACAGTTGGCTGGGCAAGTAGGAACTGTATTTCAGGATCCGCGTTCCCAGTTTTTTATGACAGATACCACACGGGAATTGGCCTTTGGCTGTGAAAATATGGGCCTCTCCCGTGAGGAAACTATTAACCACATAGCCAAAGCAGCCAAAGATCTGGAACTGGTAGATTATCTAAACCGGAGCATCTTTGCCCTGTCCAGCGGAGAGAAACAGCAGATCGCTATTGGCTCTGTCTATGCTCTTTCGCCAAAAGTATACATTTTTGATGAACCCTCTGCGAATCTGGACTATGCGGCCACCAAACGGCTTGCAGAAATTATGAGGAAATTGAAGCAGGATGGATCAATATGGTAAAAAATAGCCAACAGAGCAAAATTATTAGAAATAGAAAAATTAGATTGGAGTGATGAAGAATGACACCTAAAGAAATATTTGAAAATTTTAATAACGCTTGGAGTGGCTTGTGCCAACAGTATGATAATTGTCGTAATGAAGAAATACGCTGTGCTATAAATCTACTTTCGAAAATAATAAGAAAAATTGAAAGTGAATATGAGCGTTCAAAAGAAAAACAAGAAGAGCATCAAATATCCATAGACGAATGGGTAAAGTGGTTTCAGAATTGGAGAGATGAAGAATGAAAGCGTGGTTAGTAAAAAAAGCTCTGTTTTCTGTACAAAAGGAAGGAACATATTTATATGAAAAAGTTCATCATCATTGCAGTTTTGGCAATTTTTATTACAGTTGCGGCTGTTATAGTAATAAATTATTTCAATGTGCCGGAGCATGTTCGAAATGGTGAAGAGGAATTGGAAAGCAGTACTGGCTATAGCGTATGGGTAGACGAACGTATTGGCGCTGCAATCAACGACGGAAAAGATTATGTCATGGAGGAAGATGGAATCGACATTCCATACAGCAATGATTTACTGAGAACACTGGAAAGTCATTTTGGTACAGATATAGAGTTTATCGGCGCCGGGGCATATTGGGGAGTAATCACGGAGAATACTGCCGTTGAACTGCTCCTAAATTCAAAAGGGAATGTCGGTCAGGTAGAGATTTGTATTACCGAAGCAGTTGATAAAGCAGAACTGGAATCTGCAGTTGCATCCTATATCCGGTTTGTAAATTCGCAAGCAAGTGAGGAAACAGTCAATAAAGTTCTTCAGGAAACATTGCCAGAATTACAGAATTTAAAAGCAGGCGAGCCCTATATCTATTATAAATATGACGTAGGATTTGCTGGTAAAGTAGAAAATAACAAGCTGTTTCTTTATATCCCTTAAAGAAAGGTCCGTTGTATCACCTATGCGACGGACCTTTACTTTTTGCCTAATAAGAACCGGCTTCTTGCATATTGAATATGAGACATTCAAAGAAGAGAGGAGAATTTTCGGAATGAGAAGATACGATATCTTTTTTAAGTGTCATCTGCAGAAAAATACCGTAGAAAGATTTATTCAAGAGGGAAGAAAGAATTATGAAGTTACAAAGATACGCAGACAAATTCCTGTTGGTAAGCACATATGCAGAAATGTCAGAAGAGGAGAGAAAAAGGAACACGAGCGACGAAACACCAATCGAAACACTCGCTGTAGATGAAGAGTTTCTGACACAATATGCCAAATCGCTTGGATATGGTTCACTAGACCGTTTTCTTGCCTATTATCTATACGATACTCTGGTTGGATTTCGTGACGAGGCTGAAAAAGCTGGGGCATTGGCATTTGCTTTTTCTCCAGATTTGGGTAATCGATATTATTTCCCTAAAAAGATGACAGAAGAAATGGCAAAAGCTCTTTTAGAGTTCGTGAATGCAATGTGATCGCATGTGGGAACTGTCCCAAATAGGAAAATATATTGAGAGAAGGGAGGACAGCAATGCAACTTTACAGCAAATATCTGGAGCGGAACATTGATTTTCCAGAAGATGGTTCATATTCGCCTCATGAAATTCTGGAGCAATGTATTCTTACTGATACAAAAGCGCAGGTCGATTATTCCCGTTTTATCTGCGATTCAGAGCGGGTATCGGTAAGATGCCTGATATGGGACAATGACGGAAATAAGGCAGTGGGAATTGGCGAAGCGAGCGATAACAATCTGTATAATCAGATTGCCAAAAGATTTCCTATCAAAATGGCAGTGAAACGCTCTTTTGATGATGCAGCACTCAAATTCCTTATACTTCCGGCGAAGGATTACAAGCTTTTAGTTGATTGGGAAGAGAGACAGTCCAATGCTGATACTCAGGAGTTCCAGTCGTCTGCCGCAGCGGTACAGCAGAAAGAGGCTAAACGAGAGAAAGCAAAGGCACCGGCAGAGACACAGGCGAAATCAAAAAATGCAACTGGTTATGAGAAAACAGTCGTCACGATTGGAAGAAACAAAGGAAAAAATTTCACGGTGGAACAGATAGCGGAAAAGGACCCGGAATCTCTCTATTATATCGCCTATACGTATCCTCAACAGGTTAATCCCATAGCACCGGAGCGTATGGCAGTTGTAGAGGCGTGCCGCCGGTGGATTGAAGAACATGGCAGTCCCGTTTCAAACGATGCTGCCTAAGAGGAGGGGAACTGTATGGAGGAAACAATAAGAGAAAGACCAAAGTTGTTTTATTGGCGAAGTCAGAGACGCATTCGGCAAATCCAAGACAGTTTAAAACAGTGCAGCCGGCTCATTGTGTATGATCTTGAAACAACGGGTATAAATCCGTTATATCACCGTATTATTGAGATTGCAGCCATTTATTTGACCAAGGTGGACGGGGTTTTCGTGGAGACAGAACGCTTACACCGATATTTTCGCCTTCCGGAAGAATTTGAATTGCCAGACGAAATTGTAGAACTTACAGGCATTACACCTGAACAACTGGAAACAAAACCTTTCGAGGAAGAGTGTCTGGAAGATATTTTATTTATGTTTGAAGATACGGCAGTGGCAGGCTACAACAATTGCGGATTTGACGATCTGTTCATGCGACAGTATTTTTACCGGCATGGAGGCATTTTCTGCCCTAAAAATAGCTTTGACGTTTTTTTGATGGCGCATGATTTTGTTGCCCCGGAACAGGTTGAAAACTTTAAGCTGGAAACAATCGCTAATCTGTTTCAGATTAAGGCTCAACAGTACCATGCGGCTTTTTCAGACGCCGAGGTAACGGTAGAACTTTTAAAACAGTTCATGCAATGTTATGAAAAGGGTGAAACCATCATACCCAAAGGGACACAAAAACCGACCATTACCCGTATAGCATACTGGGGAAAAGAAGGACAGGAGAATGAGAAGGACCGGCCTGTCCACAGAATCTATGTGACGGTGGAAGCGGAGAACGTATCTATTTTTTACGATATCATCAGTGGCGTATGGTATACAAGCACGCTGGACATTGATATGGATTGGTTAGAAGCCGAAGCCTGGAATATCATTGGAGCGACAAACGAACAGGAATTTCGTGCCTTTCGGGGAAAAAAGAAAGTGAGATAAGAGTAAGTCATGTATCAGAAAATTGTCTTACATGTGAAATTGGAAAATAATACTTCGGAAGCAGAGTTGAACGCACTTCTTTCAGATGCTGTATATTCTTATGGCGGAGAGATAGTCGAGATTGAGGACTATCAGGAAAGCTGTTATAGCGAAAAAGACTTTTAAAAGATAACAGGAGGTTCATTATGTGGCATTGGTCATCCGATGAAATTAACCTGATGAAACGAAAGATTCGGGAAGGATACCGATGGGCGAGCCGTGGGGAAAGCGAACGCATTCTCACGTTGCACCGCAATCCCATAGAAATTTTATTTATGGGAGAATGGTGCAGCGCTGGGAGTGAGCAAGACTACCAGGAAATGCAAGGGGATTTTTTACCGCATTTACTGCCCGGTCAATATGTGGATATGAAAAAAGCGATTAGTTTTGATATCTGTTCTTCCTGTGGAAAAGGAAGAGTAATATTCTCGCCTGTATTGGTACATCAGTCATACTGCAAACAAAACAAATCCATGTTCACCAGACATTGGGAATGTCCGGTATGCGGTGCCAATGGAGACGCTTTGTATGTCGGCAGATTGGAACGAATAACAGAAGAATAATCAAACGATGGAAAAATAGAACCAGAATAAACTGGTTCTATTTTTCCATTTCTGATTTTCTCAGTTTTGACTCAAAAAACGATTGCAGTTTCTTGCATATTAAAAAAGAAGAGGAGGACGAGAAAAATGGTTTATTCGGGAATAATGACCGGCATTATCATTTGTGTACTTGCTTATAGTTGCTGGATGGACATACGACAGCGAGAGATTCCTATAGAGTTGTATTTGCTCGTGATCTTACCTATGGGTATCATAGCTTTGATCATGGGAATAGGACCAGGGGTTTTTGAGGCAATTAGCATGGCAGTGATTGTCGGGATATGTTATACCATTCTTGCTTTGTATTTTCAAGGCGGAGGAGGAGACCTAATTATGATGGTGTCCTTGGCATTGTGCCTGGGATATCAGATTATTTTTGTCATGACCGTTTCTACCATAGTGTTATTTTTATTTCGCTTTATGGAGTTGTTTAAGAAGAAAAGCGTTCAGATACCATATGCGCCATTTGTCCTCTTAGGCTTTACTGTGGAGCGTATTGCCTATTATTTCAATATATGAGAAGGAGAGATGTCTGTGTATATGATTCGCAGCTCCTGGGACATGCTGCGTTTGTATTGTGGCTGTCATGGCGAACTCAAAAAGTTAAAAATGGAAATAACGCCCAAGGGACCATGCTATATTTGTAAGGAAGAAAAGGCAGGAATTCCGTGTAAGACACAGATTACAACAGAAGAGTATGAGGAGATTTTATCACATATCTCTAATCTCATCGTGGAATCTGAACTGGATGGTGAAGTAGTGGATTTAACACACACGACTTGGAAAACGAAAAAAGGAACCAGTTGTCGGGTACTGCTTCAAAAAAATAATAAGATTAGCATCATGGTAGATCCCAGAAAAAGACAGCGATAAATAAAAAGAGACACAGGATCAATCCTGCGTCTATTTTCTATGTTTACATTAGTTCGTCCAAATCTAAATTTTCTAAGTTGTCTAAATTGTCCAAAATCTTTTGGGAAGAATCACATCCAAGTGCAATACTCTTTTTTAGTATTTCTACGCCCTTGTCCATATTTTTCTCAGTTCCAATCCCTTGCAAATACATGAGAGCAAGTGTCTGCAGTATTTGCGGTTCTTTTATATCCTCTGCCATGCTTAGCCAGTAAAATGCCTTTTCGAAATCTGTTTCTACTACTTCTCCTCGGAGATATAGGTCAGCCAAAGAGATTTGAGCGGTTTCTGAATCATGTTTTGCAGCATAGGACAATGCATTTATACCACCATCGATATCTTGGGGGACAATTTCACCTTCAATGAGAATCTCCCCATATTCTTCGATGGCATTTTCAGATCCAAGCGCCATTGCTTTTTTTAAGTAATTTAGCCCGCGTGCTTCATCTTTATTGATAGATTTTGCACTCAGACCATATAGATACAGTTTTGCGAGAACATAATACGCATGGCAACACCCCAATTTAGCGGATTGGGTTAATAAAGACAAGGCTTTATCTGTATCAGCTTCAACACCATCGCCCCACAAATATAAAATACCTAAGGATTCCATAGATTCCGCATCACCGGCGTCTGTACCTTTTTGAAACCATGATGAAGCAGTTTTGAAATCTTTAAGTGAATAATAGTACTTCCCCATATGGAACAGAGCATTGGAGTCTCCTGTTTTGACAGCATCCGATATGTACTGTAGAGACAGTTCCATGTTTTTTTCAACCTTTTCCCCTAAAAAATATATTATAGACAATACAATGCCGGCTTTCGCATCACCCTTATGAGAAGCCTGTTTTAAATATGTTATCCCTTTTTGTACGTCTTGCTTAACGCCATCTCCTTCAAAATATTTTTCGCCGAGATTTCGCAGTGCAGGCGCGTAATGCTCCTGTGCTGATTCTTCGAATAGTTCTAACGCAGTTTCAAAATAATAATCGCAATCATCTTCCTCAAGCCTTCCCAAATAAACAAGGATTTCTCCAAGATGGCATAATGACTCCGGAGTCATTTCCTTGATTAGCCTTTGAGTGGTTTCTTTTATATAGGTGATTGATTTTTCAACTTCGGGATAAGCTTCGACTTCGTGTGCCTTTTTTCTCATCTGTATATAGGTTTTTTCCAGATTGGAGAGGAGATTGCTCATATCCATAAAAACACCTCTTTTTATGAAATTTTAATCGTATACCAATTAATAGCATAATATAAGTTGGTATACGCTATATCGAATAATAAATATAGCTACTTAATATAGAGTAACATAATATTAGTCGCTTTTCAACAAAAAGAATAATAGTATTTTTACATACGTAAACTAATTTCTGTATACTCAATATGGAAGGGGTGCGTGTGTTGGAAAAATTAGAGAAAAAGATATTAGATCGAGTTACACAACTTCGAATGCAAAAAGACATTTCAGAAAAGCAATTAAGCAGAGATATCGGAAAGTCTCCGTCATATTTATCTTCGATGAACAAAAATCAGAGTATGCCATCTTTACTAACACTCAAAACAATATGCGAGTGTTTAGATGTTTCTCTGTCTGACTTTTTTGATTTTGAAGATAATACCTATCCTATCAAGGTAAACCAGATTAAAACAGAATTATTGAAGCTGGATGACAAAGAACTAGACATCATTTTAGCCTTAACGCATAATATGAATAAGCATAGGAATATGGAGAGTAAATAAAGAATGCCGTCCCAGTCTGGGCGGCATTCTTTATTTATTGCTTTTAACCACTCGAAAATATTTGACGCACTCCTTAAAGAGTTGGTAGTCTTCTTCGCCTTTGGATAAAGGTGTGTCCAGCATAAGTTCATAAAGATAACCGTCCTCAAGCGATATAAAATGGTAGAATAGCATTTGCTCTCCTTGAAGGGAGTAAATTGACTCTGCAGTGATTTGGGACGAAGAAGCGCCGAAGCTTTTGATATACAGGTTACTCCGGGTTTTTGAAATATTTTGAATATATTGAATTTGGGAAATCTCTTGGAGCGTTGTCATTTCTGTTTTAGATACAGTCACACAATAGCTTGAACCTGTTTCGGTATTTGCTGCGCAGAAAGAACCATTTGAAATGCTGGTTGTCCATCCAATGGGGACTGCAAATTCAAAGTTTCCGAAGGTATTATAACTGAGATATAGATTCTCCGGAACAGGCGCCTGGCGTTCCCATTGGAAAGAGGAGAGAACTTCTATCATCAAAGCTTGGTACGCCCCTTCACTGGCTCCGGTAGGATAAGAAAGAGTAATGCGACATTCAAGCTTCCGGTCCCAGCATACATATTCCCATGTTGTGACGCCATTGTTTTGATAGGAAAAAAGGAAAGAGCAATTTGACAGCCGTTCGTAGGAAAGAGGCTGCATGTCAGCTGCAGCAATTTCATTTTGTATCGAATCGGCGGTGACCAAATTGATTTGGGGCTGATAATCAGATTGCTGAAACATCAGGTAAGAGCCGTCGCTGTTAAAGAAGGAAAGGTTTCCGTTTTTAACAGTTTTCGTCCATTCTGATGGATACTGGAAAGAATAGTTTTCACCTTCATATATGCTTAGTTCCCAGGGTAATTCGACTTCACTTATTTCCTCCTGTTCTGATGGCTGGTCGATATATGCAGGAAGCGGTCTGTTGACATAAGAGGCAGCGGCGCATAATAAAATAGTGAGCAGCAGAGCAGCAAAGACCCAGCTTTTTGATGACTTTATTTTCATGATAACACCTCCGTCTTAAATATGCGGGATATTTTAAAAATGACAGCATCCCGCATATTATAAGAGAAAGGAGGTGGCAGGCATGACTGAATTGGAACAGATTCGAAACTTGAATCTTGAAAATGTCCAGCCAGAACATTTTATAGAGATGGGAAACGAAGTAGTAAAGGCTCTGCGGGATGTTCTGGGGGACGAGGTTGTCCGTGAAATATACGATGTGTCCAAGGGAGACGGCAGCGAAGGATTTGCAGAGCGTTTCGCCGACGCTCTTGAACGATATACAGAGGTCCATGGAGAAATTTTTTCAACAGAAGATATAGAAAAGGAAAGAAGTCAGGAATCCGTCCCAGACATGGATTTGGGACCAAACTTGGACGAACTGCGCGAAAAGTATCGGACAATGCAGGAAACGCATTTGTCCAGAAACATATTCGTGAGTTGGGAAAAGCTCCGTGTAGACATTGCAGCGCGCCATCATGATGAAGTGGGGGCAGACGGAAAATATAAGGTTTCCGGAGGGACGATTGCGGTTGATGTTCTGGGAATTATCAGAGGTAACATTTTTGAAACTATCATCGAAGAAGTACTTAGAAGCATCCTTGATTCTATTTTCCCCGCTGAGCGGGACTCTGTTACAACGGACGATGCAAATGTTGCTAATGATGTTTCTCCAGCGGATATTGAGATGCAGCAGCCTATTATTGATGGTTTTGGCGTCCATGACACAGGCTTTGTGACAGATCCTTCCACACTGGACCGGGATTCGGTTTCAGCGGTGCGTACGGCAAACCCACTATATGGACAGCACTTTGGATTTGACATGACGCGTAACAGCGTGCAAAGTGGTTCCATGAGGATATGGCGTGGAGGATTCCATCAAAGCATTGACGCAGTTATCAATGGGGAAGTCCGCTCCGTTGGCGTTCCCCGAATTAGTATGGTAGAGCTGGGACAAAACCTGTATCATGTTTCACCGTTTGGGAAGGTACTCAATTCTGAGATTAAAAACCCGAAAGCCGAATTGCCAATCGGAAGTACCATTGAGCGCCTGGATATCTCTACAGGATATCGGCGGGAAGTTTTTGAAGCACAGGCTGCTGAACAGGGGTGTACAGTCGATGAACTAAAGACAAGATATACTGCAGAAGTACAGGAAGCCTTTATTTCCAGAGTTGAAAGCGGTCTTGAATCACATGCTGTGTATCTGAAAGAAACAGCACTCCCCGAAATAGAACGCCTACACGACAGCCTTTTCAGTGACCGTTTCATACTGGATTCCAGAGAATCTGTAATAAAGGCAGAGATAGAGCGTATCCCGGCTGATACGGCAGATCCAGAACTGATTGAAAAAAGGCAGGCATTAGAGGAGAGATTGGAAAAAGTATGTGAATACAAGGCAGAGATCGAACAGGGAATCAGCCGGCTGGAAGACCGGGAATCTCGTCTACAGTCTACTTTGGAGCGGTATGCGGATTGCAAAGAAGCTTTGGCTTTACCAGGGACTGATGTTGAAAGCCGGTATATGATGGTGTCCAATCTTGAAAAAGACGCTTCCGGACGTACAGAAATCACAGAGTATATCCCAAAAGATGTTGACAGCAAGCTACAGGAGTTTATTGCTGTTGAAAAAGACGAATTTACTGCAGACATCGAACGCTATAATAAAGACAATCCCGATGAATCGCTGCGGGAGAAAGATGGACATGTATATAATCGTTTTGGGATTTCTGAAAACGGTGATTTTGACAGAGAAATGTGTGTGGACACCGAAAAACCAACATTTGACAGCATAGAAGACCAGAAAGAATATATTGCAGAACACGCATCGGACGGTTTTGTGAACTTTAAGGAATACCTCGAAAAAAACGAGAGTACGGTTGACAGGGTAGAGGCTCCCGAAACCGAGAACCATGATATTGAATCTAGCGGAGAGAAAAGGACAGAGCATGAAAACATGGACCCTGTTGTTTCTAACGAACCACAATCATTGGACACACCAGTTGAGGCAGAAGAAGTCAAGCAAAACAACATAGACCAGATTGAAATAAAAGAGACAACGGATAAGGCAGAGTTAGGGACCAAAGAAATTATTGAGACCAGACGAGAGCGTGAAGAAGGCAATTATGACGGTGATATTGAGGAGATTGCAAAAGAAGAGGAAAAAGTGGAGGCTGGGAACAACGATACAGTCGATAAAGAACCTACTACTCTGCAAATTGACCCCATAGAAGCCGCCACAGCCCCGGAAATGACTGCTGACTTCAATAAACCGGAGGAAGAAAAAGACGAAAAAAGCGAGAAAGAAGATATTGAGAAAGAAAAGAAAGAGGAGGATGTTTATGATGATATCATGAGCGGTTTTCGTGAGTATCTGGAAAACGACACCTATTCATTCGGCGGAGACCTAGTTCCGGCTATTGAAAATATAGATACACAGGTGACTGACCAAATTATGGGTAATGCTTTGCGTGACCTGTACCTGGAAACAGACATGTCACAGAATGACAGGCTGTTTTCCCTTACGTCTGAAGTCGCCACGTTCAGCGACCAGGGCATTATGCCGGTAATAGAAGGATTGATAACCGGATTGAGGGAAGGCGGTTTAAGCGATAGCGATATAGCCCAAACCATTGTTGACATGGAGCCATATATCCTTCAGGCTATGGATGACATCATCAGTATTACCGCTGATGATGTTGAGAAAAGGACTATCCAAATAAGAGAGGATATATGGACAGTTACGCCAAACTCCATTACTAACGATATAACAGGATTAGAGGAAGACCCCGATAACCTAGTGGACCTGATTGTGAACTCTGTGAACAACATCTATGGACCAGAGGTAGGCGATACGGCAGCAGAACAAGTCGCCGGAAGATTTGACAATGGAAATAATGTTGATTTCCTTGATGAGTTCTTCAATAACAGTCTTCAGAGCACGCTGCATCAAATAATGATTGATTTGATCCCTGAAGAGGTGAGGGACGATTTTGTGACTGCCGATCAGGCAGAAGATACCATGAATGATATAGAACCCATCGTAGAACAGGAGCAATATGAAAATATCGATCTGCCAGTAACTCCAGTGGACGATATTGAATCTTTCTTTATCGATTTTTAGTGACATACCTTTTGTGTGTCTCTGTTTTACACTGTGTATGTCATTAACGAAAGGGACTTTTCATATAGGAAACTCGGAAAATAGTAAAGTGGTCGAATAGGACACAAAAAAATCAGTCTTCAATTTTTAACTTGAGGACTGATTTTTTTGATTTTGTCTGGACTTCTCAACTCCCGGAAATAAGTGTCTTACATATTGAATGTGTAGCCTTATTGATGAAAGGAGTGGATATACGGTGAAGATTGAACATGTGCGAATAACCAATTTCAAAAAGGTCACTGACTTTGAACTGAATCCCGGAAAAGTGAATATTTTTCTTGGTCCGAATGGCACAGGAAAAAGCAGTATTTTACAGGCTCTTCGATATGGTCTTACTGGAAACAGTCCGCAAGACCCTATTGGCGAAGGAGCAAATAAGGCAGCCGTTGAAATGATCTTTCCAGATATCGGAACATTAACAAGGTCGATAATATCCGGGCGAAATGAAGTGAAACTCAACGGGAAGACCACTACCCAAAAGAGTATCAATGAGTTGTTTTTTAACCAGACTGGAGCTTCTGCCGAAACAGCAGGCTTACTGACGTCCGCCGAAACTCTTGCCAGCCTTAGTAGCGGGGATCTGTCTTCTTATTTCCTCGGAAATAACCTATTGAGTGTCGGGGTGCCGTTCGATCTGCTAAATAGCTTCTGCAATCTGTCGGATGAAGGCAGAAAGGAACTATGGCAGGAATTTGGAAGTCGCACAATTCAGATGTCTGATATCGACAGGGTATGGAATGAAGCAAAAGCCCGAAGGAAAATTCTGAAGCAAGAAGTAAAGGAGGCGGAGATCCGTTCGAAGAATAAGAACAGTGAGATAAAAGATTCTGCAGAAGATGTCGATAAACAGCTGAAGCTCGTTTTGAAAAAGCAAGCGGAACTTCAGACAATGTATAAATCCTATGAACTGATAATGCAGCAAAGGCAGAAAACATTAGCAGAGATAGAAGAAAAAAAGGGACAGCTTGGTACTTTGATTTCTCTTCCACAGGAATCCGAATTGGAGCGTTACGACGCCGAAATAGACCGTATTGAAAAGGAATTGGGGAACCTGAAGGGTATTCTCGCAACCATTCACGAAACAGGTATCAGACTAAGCAAAATATTAAAAGATTTGGAAACGTCTACGTGCCCGATTTCTTCTAATCTAATTTGCACTACAGACAAATCTCCAATTCGTGCGGAATTGAACGACTCTATCTCCAAAGCGAGGGGTGAATATATAAAACAGCGTTCTCGAATTGCAGAACTGGAAAAGAAACACAGTGAGTTAAAAGGACAACGTAAAATACTGGATAAAAGGATTGCAGAGTACCGCAATCAGGAACTGTTGCAAAAACAGATCCAATACTTGCATCAGAACCTGCCAGAGGAACCGCAGAGACCGTCTGAACAGGAGATACAACAGGTGTCCGAACAGGTAGAGGCACTCACTCAAAAACAGACTATGATTGTCCAGAACCTGATTGCCGCTGAATACAGTGATCTGTTCAAGGAAAAGTCCGAAGAACTGTCTATCTGTGAAGAGATTATTCGTGAATTGGACCCACGTAAAGGCATCCGGCAAAAGGTTCTGGAGCACAGTCTAAAGCCATTGGAGGAGTATTTTAACAATGAACTCAAACGTCTCTTGCCAGGATACCAAGTAAAACTTGACTGCAGCAATGGCTTTTTCATCAGGATATCAAACGGGAAAAGAGAATTTGATGCAGCAAAATCCGCTTCATCCGGTGAGCAAAGCCGGATATGGTTTGTCCTTATGGATTTAATCAATGCATTGTCGCCTTATCGCATCCTAATTTACGACAATACAGACAGCATGGACGCTCCATCGCTGTCCCGGCTGCTGGATATGCTGGCTTCTGAAGATGTGCAAAACCGATACGACCATATTTTTATTTCAATGATAGATTACGATGAAGTGGTCGGCAAACTGGAAAACATGCCGGGAATTTCGGTTATTCGAATGGGAATATCAAACTGTGAGCAGCTTGCAGCATAGAAGAGGTCGTGTATTACAGTTTCCTGTAATACACGACCTCTCTTTTTCTTTAAGACGCGAATGAAAATAAGGTCAATGTCTTTCATCTTTATTGTGAAGGATGAAGTAAGGAAACTCATCCAAAAACAATAAGGAGGAAAAACATATGTCTAACAACACGCAGAATCGGGGTTATAAAAGCCCCCAAATCAATGAAAATCACGTACAGCTGACAGGAACGGCAATTCATTTTTTCCACGTTCCGGGAACTGAGACTGTTGTATTGACAGTGGCTACTTCAGGTGGAGGAGCCAGAAGTAATTACCCGAAAGTCACATGGTATGGAGAATTGGCAAAGGAAGTGGAAGAAACGGTATCGGTTGGTGACCGAGTATCCATCATTGCCACGGTACAGACCAAGCGATTTGAACGGGACGGAGAAAAACCTATCTACCGGCAGAATATCGTTGGACAGGGAATTACCCAGGCAATGAAGAAGATTGAATCCACATTCGGGCTGGACGTTGACCAAGGGGAATTTGTGGACGACGAAAATGAAATCAGGCTTGGAGGGATGGTGCTTCATATTTTCAAAGTCCCTAACCGCGACATCGTCATTGTAACGGTTCGAACGTTCACAAACGGACATGTCAATATGCCGAAAATTACCCTTTTTGGCAGAAATGCCGAATATACGCTTCAGAACCTCAATGAAGGCGATGCTGTATGTGCGATTGGTTACGCATATACCAATAGAGTAGAAAGGTCAGACGGTTCTATTGAATATTACGATGGAATTACCGGAACCAGTATCGCATTGGCGCCTATTGAGGAGTAATCCTTATTCACCGAACAAACGGAGATAGCGACTGCTTGCAGCCGCTATCTTTTTAATATCCGTCATATTTAAAGTGACAATTTAAAGACGGTTGGAGGAATATTAGAATGAAAATGAAGTATACAATAAGGTTGAAAAAAACAAAAGAATAGAAAGAAAGAACAGAAAAAAGACTATTGGAGTCCATAAAACAATTAATACCACAAGAACCAAGAGCTTATGACATTAACGACGACCCAGGTTTTTGGCAAAAAGAGGATAAAATTTTATGTCCAAGTAATATTGAGTGCGAAGTTATAGCGGAATTTTTTCGAGATATGTTAACCGAATTTGGTTGTATGGAGGTATTCACTGGTCAAGACGTTGAAACGGGATTTTGTTTTATTAAATTCAAATGATTCCTTTTATGCTGGAAATGGGGGAATACAATATGACGTTTAACGAATTGTGTGCTGACTTTAGTAGGCGTAAACCTTGCGGAGAGATGGTATGGATACCCTTTGTCACATTGGAGTGGACCCACGTGAGTTCCTCAAGCAACGATCTGTTACGGAAATATCTGCATGACCATCAGATTCCATATCTTAACTCATATGGCCGTGTTTGGTTTCTGATAGATAATCAGTGGACATGTACAGAAGTGATATATGACAGAAAAACGAATCTGGCTCATTTCAGTCGATGTGTACCAGATAATAAGACAATAAAATAAAAAGAGGTAATGAAGATGGAATATGAAAAAAGAAGGAACCAAAGATCAATTTTAAATACAAAGTTTCGTCATCCGGCATGGTTTCAGGGCGAATCTCTTACTAAGAAACAAGCATTAGAATACTTTGCTTGTTCATTTGATTTTTACATAAAGCCGAAAAGAGGGAAGGAGCGCAATCCAGGTGCCGAAGATTATGTACTGTTTGGTGCGGAGGACGGTAGAACCTATCGTCTGTTGCCTGAAGAAAGAGAATATTTCCTTCAGCGTAAAACTTTCTGGACAGACTTTTTTAAAACACATGACTGGGAGGAAAAAAACACTGTTCCTGAATATGCAGATTACCTTCTTGCATTAAACACTAGGACGAAAACTAAAGAGAAGGAGAAAGATGATGCAAAAAATTTGGGGTAATGTTGGAATGGAGTTTCTATTGACAGAGGAAGAGTATGCACTTATCTGCGACGTGCGAGTCGCAGATGAGGTGAAGGGCGAGATTATTTGCAAAGCTATTCAAGCAGGAAAAGGCATTGTGACAGGACCAAGCTGTTTTCCTGACATAAAAACCAGCCCTTCCGAAAATGAACTCAGCAATATGTCAGAAGGTCTAAAGTTTATTATTCGCAATAAAGACAAAAAGAGACCTATCGGATCACCGGTTTTAAAGCGTCCGTACAGAAGAACAGAAATTATTCGTAACCGTACATTGGATGGCAGGATATCTGGCGTTATTCAGGTTGAATTGTCGGAGTTTCTGCATGGCGACATGGAAAGTTTTCTGGATATGATTTCTGAACGGTTAGTAGGAACAGTATTATTGAGTGACATCACATATTCAATCGTTGGAAGTTGTAACAACACGATAGCGCTTTTAGTAAGCGGAATTTGTGATTCTGTAGATCTGGACGTTTCAGAGATTGACGAGCTTGAAAATGAACCTTTAGAAGAATCGTTCTTTTTTATCTCCAGCAGCAACGGATATGGGATTGTCTATCATGCAGAGCAAGTCGAAAGAGATTATAGGGTGCGATGGGGAAATGGGGATAATTTTGAAACCTGGTACTCCAAAACAGAACTGATCCGAAATATTAGAAATAAGAGTTTTATTATATGCGATAAAGATGGCAATAGGAAATGAATTCTAAAATAGAAAATGGGAGCGTCCGTATAACCAGGCGCTTCCTTTTTTATATAGTGAAACATCTTTTAATTCTTCCGTACAGAAAGGCTGATATTGTCTGCAAAATTCAATGTCTTTAATAAAGTGCATATTGGTTTTGAGTGCTAAAGTGAAGAAAGGGGGGAAAGAGATGAAAACCAATATGTATAACGGCATAACAGATGAGAAAGTGAAAGAAATGCAGTCTGTGGATATCATGACCGTTGATATAAATTCACTGGCAGATATTAATGACGTTGTGTTAAATCCAGATTTGCCAAAAGAAGAACGAGCAAAAGAGTTTATCAGACAAATTAAGAATCCATTTTGTTATCGTGACGGGGATATGATTGTGAAGATCAGTTTTTCAGATAACAACGTAACGCTTGAAGAACGGTTGGAAGACTATTTTTCCATGTATTGACTTGCAAAAAGTGACGTGCGAGTTTTTTGATTGATTTTTTTGAAAGCCTGCATTATATTAAAGTAGAACTATAATTGAAATAAAAGCCCACCGAATTATTCCACGCCGCTGACGAGGAATAAATTTGGAGGGCTTTTTTATGCAATTTTCAAAACAGAAAAAAACATATCAGGCGTATGGATATGTACGCCTTTCACAGGACGATGAAGACAAAATACAGGAAAGCGATAGTATCAGCAATCAGAAATTGTTGATTAAAGAATATGCGGCTAAACACAAAGACATTCATTTAATAGGTTTTAAAGTAGATGATGGCTGCACTGGTGTTACATTTGACCGAAAAGGATTTAATGAACTCATGGAGATTGTTCGCTCAGGCAAATGTGATTGTATCATCGTAAAAGACCTATCACGTTTCGGTCGAAATTACATCGAAAGTGGTAGATATATTGAACGTATTTTTCCAATGCTAGGCGTACGTTTCATTGCTATTAACGACCTATTTGATTCTTTGTCTAGCAACAGCCTTGCTGACAGTATGACTGTACCGTTTAAAAATCTGATCAACGATCTGTACAGCAAAGACATTTCTGTAAAAGTTCGAAGTCACTTTGAGGTACGGCGTCAAAAAGGTGACTTTGTAGGACCTCATATCCCTTATGGGTATAAAAGGGATGAAAAAGACAGAGGACATTTTGTTGTTGACGACCAACCAGCAGAGGTCGTTAAGAAAATTTTTCGTATGAGACTGGATGGTTTCAGCCAACAGGCGATTGCAGAGCAGTTGAACGCTTTTGGAGAACCATCTCCTCTTGAGTACAAAAAGCTAAAGGGATTCAAATATTGCTCGGGTTTTAAAGCGCGGGATAAATCACTTTGGTCGGCTCAAACAATTGGCCGTATTCTGAGAAACGAAGTCTACATTGGAACAATGGTGCAAAAAAAGGTTACAACGATTAACTATAAAGTTCGTAAACCTGTTTATCTGCCCGCAGAGCAGCAGATTCGTGTACAGAATACCCATGAACCTATTATAGATGAACGTACATTTGCGCTTGTGCAGCAGCTTTTGAAAGGAAAACAAAAGTGTATAGGAGCTGATGACCGAGCAACATATTTGTTTTCAGGACTCCTTATTTGTGGGCAATGTGGTTCAAAAATGGATGGGCAAACTTTTCCTTACAAAGATAAGAAGCATGTATATTATCTGTGCCGGCATTGTCAAAAAGAAAAGCACAGCAATCGGATTAAACAAGAGAAGCTTTACGACTTAGTTTTACACGCTTTACAGAGCCATATATACAGTGTCACAGAAATCGAAAGAGTGGTCAAAAAACTTGGAGAGATCCCATTTCAAAAAAATGAAATAAAACGGGTAAAGGACCAACTTGAGCAAAAAAGACAGGAACTGCAAAAGTATACAAAGTGGAGGCAGTCATTGCATGAAGACTACACGAATGGAAGACTGAGTAAAGAGGAAATGCAGGATTATTATCAAGGTTATAAAGTGCGTTGTGAAGAAGCCGAGGCATCTATTCAGCAATTAGAACGAAAAATGGAAGAAATCATATGTGCAAAATCCACAGATAATACATGGATGAAAGATTTTGTACAACACAAAAATATTCAGGAATTGTCACGACGTATTTTGGTAAACACTGTGTCCTCTATAAAGGTCATTGATAAAGCTCATATCTGTTTGGTTTTTAACTTTCAGCAACAATTCGAGGAAATGTACAACAGGGTTCGCAGCGTCTTACAAGATAATCATACTCAACTAATGGAAGGAGTAAAGCAGTAATGGAAATGAAACATTCGGACAATATTATCTGGAATACAGGCTTATATGTTCGCCTGTCTGCTGAGGATGAGCGCAAAAAGGCAAGTGGAAGTGTTGAAACACAAAAAGAATTACTGTTGAATTATATACAGGACAAACCTGACATGCTGCTCTATTCAATTTATGTTGATGTCGATAAAACAGGAGCGAATTTTGAACGTCCAGAATTTCAAAGAATGATGAGTGACGTTAAAGCAGGAGTAGTAACCTGCATTGTTGTGAAGGACTTGTCAAGGTTCGGACGTAATTTTTTGGATAGTTCGGATTATATTGAACAGATTTTTCCGCTTTTAGGGGTTAGATTTATTTCTGTGAACGACAACTTTGATAGTATTAATTATGATAATAATCCGAACATGAGTGTAGCGCTGAAGAATCTGATGAACGATATTTTGATAAAGGATTTGTCCAGGCGAATAAAAAGTTCATTGTTTACCGTAATGAAGGAAGGATACTTCAGAGGGGGAACTCCGCCATACGGTTATATATCCGTTAAAGATGAGGAAGGAAAAGCCAGACTTTATATTGATAAGGAAACAGCTCCTATTGTACGACAAATATTTCAATGGGAAATAGAAGGTAAAGGATATGGAACAATTGCGAGAACACTTAACCAGCAGCATATGATACCACCCCAAAAAAGGTTGCAACAATTAGGTTTTCGCCTTAACAAAACAGGAGATTCTGATCTTTGGCTTTCATCATCATTGAGACGTATTATCATGAATCCAGTTTATATCGGAAGTATGGTACAACACAAATACGAGGTGATGCAGATATCTTCTAAAAAAATAAAATCGGTAGCCCCGGAAGATTGGATTTATGTTCCTAATACACATGAGGCTATTGTAACTAAAGAGATGTTTGAGGCGGCAAATGAAACCGTACGTGCTACCGTTGCCAAGCAAAAGGGTAGAAATCAATGGAGTAAGGTACTTGAAAAAACTCCAAATGTGTTGAAGGGGCTGGTTTATTGCAAGGATTGTGGAAGAAAAATGCAACGAAAATCAGAGGTGTCAAAAGACAAAACACATTATATTTACCACTTCTCATGTATGCAATATATGCGGGCAGGTAGTTGTACTCCTCACAGAATATCCGAAAAAATTATTCTAAAAGCAATTAAAGATGCGCTATCTGTTCATATTCACTTAATCCAACTGGCGAAGAGAAAGCTGGAAAAGAATGCAAAAGCCATCGAAGAACAGGAACAGGAGAAGAAAGCCAAATTGACAAAACTAAAAAGAAAGATTTCTACGCTGAAAACCTCTAAAAGAGACCTATATGAAAAGCTTTTGGAAGGGGATGTATCCGAACCAGATTACCTTCTTCAAAAAAACAAAATAGAAGACGATATAAACCACCTTGAACAAGAAATGACTGCATCATTATCAGAACAAGAAGAAAAGAGTGCTCTTAGTGACAAAGACAGAGAGTGGGTTCATTTTGTAGAGAGCCTTAAAGGAAAGAGAAACTTAACACACGAACAACTCGGTGGCCTAATCGAAAAAATTATAGTAGACGATAATAAGCACATTGAAATCGTATTTTCATATTCATCGCCATTTTTAAACAGTATCACAGAGGGAGGAATAGATGATGAAAGATAACTCTTTATTATATATTGCAAAATATATGAGATTGTCTATGGAGGATGAATTAGAGGGAGAAAGTTACAGCATAACAAACCAACGTCTGCTAATTGATTCCCATTTACAAAAAATTGGGTTGGGAACCAATCCGTGCATAGAATATATTGATGACGGTAATACAGGTACAAATTTTGAACGGCAAGGCTTTCAGGACATGATGAACGATATTAAAAAAGGAAAAATACATATCGTAATTGTTAAGGATTTCTCTCGGCTTGGAAGAGATTATATTGAAACCGGGAATCTAATTGAACAAGTATTTCCGTTCTTGGGAATACGACTAATAGTAATTAACGATCAATATGATAGCGAGGCAAGTTCAAATCAGTGTAGCAATATTGATGTCCAATTAAAAAATCTAGCAAATTATTTTTATAGTCAAGATGTATCACGTAAGATCATTTCTGCAAACCAAACACTGATGAAGCATGGAAAAAGATTTTTTGGATTAAGGGTAAGTTATGGATACTATATTTCCCCTGAAGAGAAAAGAATGGTTCTTGTAGATACAGAAGCAGCTGAAGTCGTGAAAAGGATATACCGTCTCTTTTTAGAGGGCACCCCTATTAAAAACATTGCTACACAGTTAAACTCTGAGGGTTGTCTTTCACCAGGTGCTTATAAGCTTTCTAAAAATCCTGGAAAAACAATGGGATATACAAAAAAAGGAGGACCTTTGTATTGGAATCATGATAATATACGTACAATATTGAGAGATGAAACCTATACAGGAGTTTATTTAGCTGGTAAGCGCAAAGTTCCAAGTGTAGGTGCAAGTCGGACTGTAAGATTGCCAGCTGAACAGTGGATTCGAGTTGAAGACAATCATGAACCGATTATAGATAAATCGACATTCGAACAGGTTCAAAACAGATTAAATTTGTATCGGCGCACTCATGATAAGAAAGATGAAAAACCACGCCCATTAAGAGGTAAAGTTAGGTGTGCCGTATGCAAGAGAGCGTTAAAAGTCACCGGTTGGAACAAATATTATTACTGCCTTACGCCCCATTATATCAAAACTGAAATGTGCTCTCACGATCATGTACCAGTTGAAAAAATGGAGAATTTGGTTCTTCATGCCATCAATTCTTTAATAGCTTGTTGTACTGATGGAGAAAAATTTGAAAAAATAGTAGGGGGCATAAAGTTTCAGTTGAAAGAATGCGCAGCTAAATTACAGCGGCTCCAGAGGCAAGAGAGCAGATTAAAAATTAAAATCAAAACAACATATGAACAATGGAAAGAAGGTGAGGTCACTCAGGAAGCCTACCTCAGCAAAAAAGCTGGTTTGAATAAAAGATTAAGTGAGACGTTAGATGAAATAGAAACATCGAGAGATGAGTTGAATGATTTAGAAGCGAAACAAGCGCAATCACTTACTCTAAAAAAATCGGCACAAAAGTTTGAAGGAATAACAACGCTAACAGCCGAAATCGTACAAGCTTTCATTGAAGAGGTTGTATTTTACGATGCCAAACACATTGAAATTAAATGGAATTTTGGAATTCTACCCAACGGCATTTTAGATGAACGTATCGGTTGAGAAGTAGGCGGGATTTTCATAAGAAAAAGATTTTATCTTCAAAAGCAGCATAGTTTTTTAAACTATGCTGCTTTTTTTGTGGTATATTATAATTTTTCCTTGTTTCAGTCAACGATTTATTTAGAAGAAAATATTGAAATAATTACTTTTTTTTGTTATACTGCTATAGTGTATATTTATGCTATTCAAGAGGTGAATGTATATTTATACATTGCGGTGGGAAAGAATTTTGAAAAAAATTCCTTATTTGTCTTGACACGATCGGGCTATATGGAATCGGCGTCGTCCGGCTTGCTTGCGGGACGCAACGCCGTGCGCCGTTTAGGGGGCAAAGCGCCGCTCATTCTGCCCATCACTACCATGATGGGCTCACTTGCAGAGCACGCCGCACACAGCCCCTCGAAAGATTTCCAGCCGATGGGTGCGAACTTCGGTATTCTGCCCGTCATTGAGCCGCACATTCGTGACAAAAAAGAGCGCTACGCCGCGCTTTCCGCTCGCGCGCTCGAAGACCTTGCCGAAACACTGAAAAACGCATAAGGGACGAACGATAGAAACCCCCCGACAAGCTGAAGCACATTTCAGATGTCGAGGGTTTTTCGCTGTATTTTCAGATTTTACTCGCCGATAAACGCGTGGTGCTTACGCAGCAACGCTTGAATTTTCTCCACGTCCGTTTCCGGGAAATCGGTGTGTTCCTGCGCGGCAACGGCAGCCGCAACACCGGCGGCTTCACCCGTGCTGCAACACGTGGGCATAATACGGAAGGATGCCTGTGCCTCGTGACTGCCGGAAATGCAGCGGCCGGCTGCAAGCAGGTTTTTGATGTTCTTCGGCATCAGGCTTCGATAGGGAATAGTGTAGTACGTGCCCTCTTTGAAGTAATAGTGGCTCGTGCCGGTGCCCTCCGGGTTGTGGATGCCGTGCTCGAAGATCGCACAATAACACACGTGATTGTCAACAATAAGAACGGCCTTGCGGCATACAAAGCGAAGTGCTTCATTGACTGCACCGGTGACGCTGACCTCATCAAGCTCGTCGGTGCGTCGTATCAGTCCGGCAACCACAACCGCGTGAATCAGCCGGTCTCCCTGCGCTTTGACATGGCGGGTATTGACTTTGAACGTTTCCACGCGTACATGCGCAGCCTCGGCAACGACCAATATAAATACTTTGCTATGAACACGCCCGGTATGAAAGACATTATCCGCAAGGCGTATGAAAACGGCGTGCTGACCGAGCAGGACGCGTGCTATTTTCAGGCATTCGGTATTCCCGGCCACCCGGACGGCATGAACTTCAACTGCCGCTCCATGGGTGAGGCCGCGGGCATCGCCGCCGCAATGGCCATAAAGAACGAAGCCGTGCGGTTTAACGAGATCGACGGCACAGCCGTGCGCCGCGAGATCCGCCTGCCGGATAAATTCTAAAAATCAAAATTTTTCCTCCAAATCAGAAAAAGACGTGTACCGGGAAAGCCTGGCGCACGTTTTTTGTTTTGTGCAACTTATGGGGAGCGCGGTATTGAAATTGCGTTGTTTTTTTGCTATAATAGAGTGAATTATAGTCTAAAGCGGTTTATCGGCGGAAAATCCGTGTTTGATAAACCGAAATGCCCGAACAAAACCGGCTTTTGCCGGAAGCTGAATATTAAAGTGAGGGAAAAACATGCGGATCATAATCGACGCATTCGGCGGCGACAACGCCCCGGACGAAATTATAAAAGGCTGCCGTCTGGCGGCAGATGAGCTCCATGTGCAGATCGTTTTAACCGGCGACGAAAAGAAGATCAGAGCAGCGGCGGAAAAGCTGAACGTTAACGTTTCCGATTTTGAGATCATCGACTGCCCGGATGTCATCACGATGGAGGATGAGCCCACAGCGATCACGCGCGCCAAAAAGCAAAGCTCTATGGCGGTTGGCCTGCGCGCTTTGGCAGAGGGCAAGGGCAATGCGTTTGCGTCCGCCGGCAACAGCGGCGCACTCGTCGTTGGCGCCACATTGCTCGTCAAGCGCATCAAAGGCGTCAAGCGCGTGGCATTTGCACCGCTCATGCCGAAATCCGAGGGCTTTTTCATGCTGGCAGACGGCGGCGCAAACAACGAATGCCGCCCCGAAATGCTGGAGCAGTTCGGCATGATGGGCTCCGTGTATATGCAGAAGGTCATGGGTGTTCAAAAGCCGCGCATCGGCCTTGCAAATGTCGGCACGGAGCCGCACAAGGGCGGCGAACTGCAGCACGCAGCGTTTGCACTGCTGAGCGAAAACAAAGACGTCAATTTCATCGGCAACATTGAAGCCAGAGACATTCCGTTTGATGCGGCAGATGTTGTGGTGTGCGACGGTTTTACGGGCAATATCCTTCTTAAAATGTATGAAGGCGTCGCCATGGCGCTGATGAATAAATTCAAGACCGTTTTCAAAAAGAGCCTAAAAAATAAGCTTGCGGCGGCAATGGTTTTAAACGACATGAAAGCCATGAAAAAAGAGCTTGATTATAATGAATACGGCGGTGCGCCGATCCTCGGGTGCTCGAAGCCGGTCTTTAAGGTACATGGCAGCGCCAAGGCTTCCACGCTGAAAAACGCCATTGCGCTTACGGTGAAGTACGCCGAGTCCGGCATTATAAGTGAGATCACCGCAGCCATACAAAACGAGAAAACGGAAAACACGAACGAATAACAAGACAGCAAAGGTATAACTATGAGATCATTGGATGAATTTGAAAAAAAGATCGGATATAAATTTAAGAACCGCAACCTGCTCATCACAGCGCTGACGCACTCTTCCTACGCAAACGAGAGCCGCGGCGGCGACCAGAGCTATGAGCGACTGGAATTCCTCGGCGATTCCATTTTGGGGTTTGTCACGGCGGAATACCTGTGTAAAGCGTTCCCGGATATTCCCGAAGGCAAGCTGACAAAGAAGCGTGCGGCGCTCGTATGCGAAAAATCGCTTTGCGGGTTTACACGCAGCTTCGGCGCAGGCGAGCTGCTGCGTCTCAGCCACGGCGAGCAGCACAGCGGCGGCAGAGAACGCCCAAGCATCTTAGCGGACGTGTTCGAATCCATTACGGCGGCGATCTATCTCGATTCCGGCAGCTTGGAGGAAGCCAAGCGCTTTGTACTGCACTACATTGAACCGGCGGCGCAGTCTGCGGGCGAACGCCCGTTTAAAGACCACAAGACGATGCTGCAGGAGATCATTCAGCAGAACCCCGGTGAACGGCTCGAATACGTTCTCACCGGCGAGCATGGCCCCGACCATGACAAGCACTTCACCGTAGAGGTGCACCTCAACAGCAATGTCATCGGCAAGGGCGGCGGACGCAGCAAGAAGGAAGCCGAACAGCAGGCGGCACGCGAAGCACTGGAGCTGATGGGCTATTAAGCACGCGAATATCTCAATTTTTATTCCGCACAACGGTTGCCCGCAGCAGTGCAGCTTCTGTAATCAGAACCGCATCACGGGTGAAAATCATCAGCCGCAGCCTGAAGAAGTGGCGGCGCTGCTGCAAAGCGCAGCAAAGCAAATGGGGGAGCACGTGCAAAACGCCGAGATTGCATTTTTCGGCGGCAGCTTCACGGCAATCGACCCCGATTACCGTTTGGCGCTTTTAAAAACAGCGCACGCAGCATGCGAAACATACGGCTTTGCCGGTATCCGCTGCTCTACGCGGCCGGATGCCATTGATGATGAACGTCTGACCGTATTAAAGCAATACGGCGTAACGGCAATCGAGCTCGGTGCGCAGTCGATGGATGGCGAAGTGTTGCTGCTCAATCGTCGGGGGCATACCGCAAAGGATGTGGAAAACGCTGCGCGGTTAATTCGCGCATACGGCTTTGAGCTCGGCTTGCAGATGATGACCGGGCTGCCCGGCGACAGTGACGCAAAGGCGATGAAGACTGTCAAAAGGCTGTTGGCTCTAAAGCCGAACACCATGCGCATTTACCCTACGATCGTCTTAGAAAACACACCACTGTGCGATTTGTACCGCGCAGGAAAATACACACCGCAGACCTTAGAGGATGCCGTTTCACTCTGTGCAAAGCTCATCCCGATGATTGAGCAGCGCGGTGTAAAGCTCATCCGTGTGGGGCTGCACGCCAGCGAAGAACTGGAAAACCGTGTCGCGGGACCGTTTCACCCCGCTTTTATGGAGCTGTGCCGCAGCGCGATCTTCCGAGAAAACGTCCTTAAAGCGCTTCAAGCCCGAAACGATTCGGAAGTTACGATCGATGTTGACCCGCGCATGCTTTCCGTTGCGCTCGGACAGAAAAAAGAAAATTTGCAGCATTTCTCTAAGCACGGCTACACCGTGCACATCCGCCCGGATGCTTCGCTTTCCGGCGGCACATACAGGCTACGATAGGCAGGTAAACAGATGCTTTTAAAATCTCTGGAGCTGCAGGGCTTCAAAACCTTTCCCGATAAAACGACTTTAAAATTTGAAAACGGCATCACGGCGGTCGTCGGTCCAAACGGCAGTGGCAAGAGCAACATCAGCGATGCCATGCGTTGGGTACTCGGCGAGCAGTCTACCCGCGCACTGCGCTGCTCCAAAATGGAGGACATCATTTTCAGTGGCACGCCGCAGCGCAAAGCGCAGGGCTTTTGCGAAGTGACCGTCACCATGGATAATACCGACCGCGAGTTGAATTACGACGGCGACACCGTTTCCGTTACGCGTCGTTTTTACCGCTCCGGCGAAAGTGAATACCGCATTAACAAAACGCTCGTACGTCTGCGCGACGTGCATGAGCTGTTCATGGATACCGGCCTCGGCCGCGACGGCTATTCCATCATCGGGCAGGGCAAGATCGATAGCATCGTCTCCGCAAAGAGCGAAGACCGCCGCGAGATTTTTGAAGAGGCCGCCGGCATTTCGCGCTTTCGCTACCGCAAAGAGGAAGCCGAACGCCGCTTGGAAAAAGCCGAAGAAAACCTCATTCGCCTGCACGATATTTTAAACGGACTCGAAGAACGCGTGGGCCCTTTACGCGAGCAGGCGGAGAAAGCCGAAAAGTTTATTGCACTCGACAGCGAGAAAAAGGAACTGGAGATCGGTTTGTGGCTTGAAACGCTGGAGCGCTCCGGCAAGATCGTGCGCGAGGTGGAGGAAAAGATTGCCTCCGCACAGAACAGCTACGAGAAAGCCGAAAGTGAACTCAATGTGCTTTCCGCGCAAATCGAGCAGAATTTCACGGAAACGAACGGCTGCACCGCACAGATGGAAGAAGCACGTTTGAAGGCTTCCGAAGCCGATGAACTCGCCACCCGTAAAGAGGGAGAAGTTTCGGTGCTTGAAAATGATATTCTGCACGAGCAGCAGACCATCCGCAGATTAAATGGCGAGATTGAAAGCGCCGCGCTGACCGGACAAACGCTTGAAGCGGATATTCAAGAAAAAGAACAGGCGGTAAAAGCAAAGGAAGCGGAAGCTGCGCAGAACCATGCCGATTTCGTTGCCTTTACCGCACAACTCGAGGAGCTGCGTGCCGGCACGGACAGCACCACGCGTGAGATCGACGCCGTTTCGGCTGAGCTTGTGTCACTGAACGCCGCACTTTCCGAAATGCGCGTGCAGCAGTCCTCGGCGGAATCCTCCATGCAGGAGATTCGCACCCGCGCCGAAACAGTGGATGCTGCGATCACCGAAAGCGAAGAACGCCTCGCAGCGCTTCACACGGAGTGCGAGGAGCTTGACGCCATGCTGCACGATACGGCGGAGTACATTCAAAACGCTGAAAACACTGTGCAGGGGCATGAAATGCGTGTGCAACAGCGCAGAAAACGCGCCGAAGCCGTGAAAGCCGAAGCCGACCGCCAGATGCTCGACGCCAAAGAAAAAGAGCGCCGCGCTGGACTGTTGGAAGACCTTGAACGCAATCTTGAAGGCTTCACGCAGAGCGTTAAAACCGTCATGCGCGAGAGCACGCGCGGCAATCTGCGTGGTATCCACGGACCTGTTACACGGCTTTTAAAAGTCCCGCGCGAATACGCCGTGGCGCTGGAGACCGCGCTCGGCGCCGCCATGCAGAACGTCGTCGTTGATTCCGAAGATGCGGCGAAAGCGGCTATTCGCTTATTGAAACAGCGCGATTCCGGCCGTGCGACATTCCTGCCGCTGACCACGGTGCGCGGTACGGTTATCGATGCGCGCGATGTGCAGAATATGCCCGGCTTTGTGGGCGTGGCTTCAACACTCTGCCACTGTGATGAGCAGTACGCCGGCATCCGCGATTCTCTGCTCGGCCGCACTATTGTTGCAGAAGACCTTGACCGCGCGGCGGAGATTGCACGGCGTATTCGGTTCCGCTACCGTGTCGTCAGCTTGGACGGGCAGATTGTCAATGCGGGCGGTTCGTTCACCGGCGGTTCCGCGGCGCGAAACTCCGGCCTTTTGAGCCGCGCGGCGGAGATTGTACGCATTCGCGCAGACGCACAAATGCTGGCGCAGGCTGCAAATGAAACACTGGAGCGCCACAAGGCTACACAGCAGGAAGTGCTGCAGGCCATGGCGGAGCTTGAAAACGCCAAGGCCGTGCTGGCGCAGCACAGGGAAGATGAGATCCGCTTCAAAGCGGAAGCGGCCCGTGCCGCACGCGACGTGGAGACGGAAACCGCGAACCTTGCTTCTCTGCGCGACGAAAAAGAAAGTGCCGCAAAGCGTCTGAGCGGTTTTGTGCAGACCGCAGACAGCGCCCAGCAGAAAACAGAAGAAACAGAAGACAAAATTCAGGCAGCCAGAAGCAAAATGGAATCCATGGTCGGCGACCGCGAGGACGCAATGCATCGTTGTGATGAGACCTTGCAGCATTTGCAGGAAATCCGTTTTGCGGGGCTCGCCATCGAAAAAGATAAAGAATCGCTTGAAAATGCTGTGCAAACGCTGAAAGCACAGCAGTCCGAACGCGTTGCACGTATAGAAAGTTTAAATCAAGAACTTGCGGAAAGCTTCGAGAAGATCAAAGCGCGCGAAGCGGATATTGAAAACCGAAAAATTGAATCTGCTAATCTGCGTGAGACTGCAAAGGAAAAACGGCAAACGGTCAGCGCCATCGCCGCAAAGCGCACGGTACTCGAGCAACAGACGAGCGAGTTGCGCCAAAAGGAACGCGAAGCTTCCTCGCGCCGCGAGACGATTGGCCTTGAACTTGCTCGTCTGCGCGAACGCCGTGAAAACCAGAGCGGTGAATACGACGCTATCCTCAAAAAGCTGTGGGAAGAATATGAGCTCACCCGTCGCGAAGCCGAGGAAATGAACATCACGATTGAAGATGTGCCCACGGCGCAAAGGCGGTTGTCCGAACTCAAAAACAGCATCAAAGCGCTCGGCTCCGTCAACGTGGCGGCTGTTGTGGAATACAAAGAGGTTTCGGAGCGCTACAATTTCCTCAAAACACAAACGGACGACGTGCAGCGCTCCCGCGCCGAGCTGTTAAAGCTCATCGACAACTTGACAAAGCAGATGCAGACGCAGTTTGCAGAGCGCTTTTCCGTCATCAATCAGAATTTCAGCCGGATTTTTCAAGAGTTGTTCGGCGGCGGCTCGGCAGAGCTTTGCTTTACGGACAGCGGCGATGTACTGCATTCCGGCATCGATATCCGCGTGCATCCGCCGGGCAAGATCGTCTCGCACATCGAGCTGCTTTCCGGCGGCGAAAAGGCGCTTGTGGCAATTTCGCTTTACTTTGCGATCATGCGCGTGAATCCACCGTCGTTCTGTATGCTCGACGAGATCGAAGCTGCGCTAGATGACGTAAATGTCGTGCGCTTTGCAAATTACCTGCGCCGCATGAACCAAAAGATACAGTTCATCGTCATCACGCACCGCCGCGGCACGATGGAAGAAGCTGATATGCTCTACGGCGTGACGATGCAGGACCAGGGCATTTCGAAACTCTTGGCACTGCACGCACACGAAGCGCAGGAAAAACTGGGTATAACAACATAAATTCGGAAAAGAGGTGCCTGAATGGGCTTTTTTGATAAGATCAAAGCGGGACTGAAAAAAACAAGAGACAGCATCACCGGGCAGATTAACAGCATGCTCCACGCGTTCACAAAGATCGATGAGGAGCTGTTTGAGGAGCTTGAGGAGCTGCTTGTCATGGCGGACGTCGGCATGAACACCGCGACCGAAATCTGCGATACGCTCCGCGCACGCGTGAAAGAGCGCGGCATCACAGACCCGAACGAGATTATGACGCTTTTGCAGGAGGTCGTCACGGAGATGGTCAGCGGCGACAACGAGTTGCATCTCGATACGCAGCCATCCGTCATCCTTGTCATCGGCGTGAACGGCGTCGGCAAAACGACGACCATCGGCAAGCTGGCTTCCCGCCTTAAAAAAGAGGGCAAATCGGTAATTTTGGGCGCGGCGGATACGTTCCGCGCGGCGGCCATTGAGCAGCTTGAAGTCTGGGCAGAGCGCGCAGACGTGCCGATCATCAAGCATGCAGAGGGCGCAGACCCCGCCGCCGTCGTGTACGATACAATCTCCGCGGCAAAGGCACGTCACGCCGATGTGGTCATCTGTGATACGGCCGGACGCCTGCACAATAAGAAAAACCTGATGGACGAGCTTTCCAAAATCTCGCGCATCATCGATAAGGGTCTGCCGGGCTGCAGCAAAGAAGTTTTGCTTGTGCTCGATGCCACAACGGGGCAGAACGCCGTCAATCAGGCGCGTGAATTCAAAGAAGCCGCAGGGCTCACAGGTATCGTGCTCACAAAGCTTGACGGCACCGCAAAGGGCGGCGTTGTGTTGGCGATCCACCGGGATCTCGGTTTGCCGGTGAAGTTCATCGGCGTCGGCGAGCAGGTGGACGATCTGCAGCCGTTTGACGCGGAGGATTTCGCCCGCGCGCTGTTCGAGCGGAGACCAGAAGCATGAGGCTCGCCGTTTTTTCCGATATACACAGCAACCACCATGCGCTGAAAGCTTGCCTGAAGGAAGCGGAAAAGCAAAAAGCGGATGGGTACATTTTCCTCGGCGATTATATTTCGGACTGTGCAAACCCGCACGAGACCATGAAGCTAATATACCGCGCAAGGCAGGAAATGCCCTGCTGGTTCGTGCGCGGCAACCGCGAAGAATACGTGCTGAACCACCACAATTTCGGCAGCGATTGGGCAAACGGCACTACAACAGGCTCCCTTCTATACACCTACGAGGGGCTTACGGCGGAGGATCTCGAGTTCATCTCCGCATTGCCGTTTATGCAGACGATTGATCCAAACGGCAAGTGTCCCATACGCATTTGCCACGGCTCACCGGAAAAAACGCGCGACACGCTGCGCCCGTTCTCCTATAAAATAGAAAGCTGGCTTTTAAAAATCGACGAGCGCGTGCTTTTAAGCGGTCACACGCATCAGCCGTGCAGCGCGCACACAATGGGCAAGCTGTACGTGAACCCCGGTGCGGTCGGCGTGCAGTGTACGCAAACCGTCACGGCGAAAATGGCGCTGCTCGATTCCGACGAAAACACATGGAACGAAACGCTGCTCGAAGTGCCGTATGACATTGACGCCGCAGCGCGGGAAATCCGCGAAAGCGGACTGCTGACCCGCGCGGGTGTGTGGGGGCATGCGATTTTAAAACAGCTTTACACCGGCAAAAATTATTCGCTTTTCTGCGTGCAGCGCGCAGAAGAGCTTGCAGCGGGCGGCCCCGTACTTTTAGAGCATTGGCAGCAAGCCGCACGCGATTTCGGAATTTTGGAGGGATAACGCATGAACATGATCATTGCAACGCATAATGCGCATAAAATAGAAGAATTCGACCGCATTTTGGCGCCGCTTGGCATCACCGTGCAGACGGCCGAGCTGACCGAGGCGGAAGAGACCGGCACCACGTTCCATGAAAACGCGTATATCAAGGCGAAATCCGCGTGTGACGAAACGGGCCTGCCGTGCGTCGCGGACGATTCCGGCTTATCGATTGATTATTTAAACGGCGAGCCGGGCGTGTATTCCGCACGGTATGCCGAGCCGGGCAAGCGTAAGGCAACGGTACTCGAAAAGCTCAAGGGCGTGCCGGAAGAAAAGCGCGGCGCACACTTTACAAGCGCCATC
>ERZ857955.492-NODE-492-length-45648-cov-9.096682_pt1 | contig 45648 bp, 32 predicted proteins | sample MGYA00519956_ERZ857955 | MGnify/ENA primary metagenome ERZ857955 (study PRJEB31778, sample SAMEA3449378) | human gut metagenome | biome: human gut; feature: human-associated habitat; material: faeces | place: United Kingdom | collected 2010/2012 ...
CATCTTTTATACCTGTGGCATGATTTGTTTCATAACCTTCTGTCTCAAGTGCATAAAGAATCCCCGAAGCAATCATTGTGTCATCTTCCAACAAAAGTATTCTACTCATGAATTATTTCTCCATATTCATTCAGCAATAAATCTAATTGTTCAAATTTGGGCATATTGTGTTCTCCTTCTTGCTAATATAATAATTCATATTATTGTGAAAGTAAATTGATTACTTGGGAAGGATTGCCTTTACATAACACCCACTTTCGAAAAATAAATTTTTTGTTGTTTTTGAAAGTGGCATCTTGCATATACTATTTATAGACAGTATAATAAAAATATCAAAGCAGTTTCAAGAAATGAATTTTTTTCAACTTTTGAAAGTGGGTGACTATATGAAAACAATCACAAGAACAAAATATCTCGACAGGATCATTGAGTTGAACGGTACTCCCGACATCAAGATTATCACAGGTATTCGTCGATCTGGCAAATCCAAGCTGATGCAGGCATATATTGAGTACCTGAAAATCCATTTTGAAAATATCAATATCATCTTCATTGACTTCATGGATTTGACGTATGAAGAAATCAGGGAATACCATGCCTTACACGCCTATGTGGAAGAACATTATCAGGCAGGAAAAACAAACTATCTGTTTGTAGATGAGGTTCAGATGTGTCCCAAGTTTGAGTTGGCAATCAATAGCCTGTATTCTAAAGGAAAATACGACATTTATGTAACCGGCCCCAACGCATTTCTGTTGAGTGCGGATTTGGCAACCTTGTTTACCGGACGATATATTGAAATTCATGTGTTTCCTTTCAGCTTCCAGGAGTATTGCCAATATTACGATGATGTCAGTGATAAAGATAAACTCTTTGATGATTACTCCATCAAAGGCGGTTTAGCAGGTTCCTATGCTTATAGAACTGAAAAAGACAGAACAAACTATATAAAGGAAGTCTACGAAACCATTGTTACAAGGGACTTAGTACAGAAATATGCTCTGCCGGACACTTTGGTTTTGCAGCGTCTGAGCGAGTTCTTGATGGACAATATCAGCAATCTGACTTCGCCTAATAAGGTCAGTCAGCTGCTGACAGCAAATGAGAGCCCAACCAATCATGTGACCGTAGGCAGGTACATCAAGTATTTGTGTAATGCCTTTGTGTTTTATGATATTAAGAGATACGATATTCGTGGCGGGAAATATCTCGAAAGTTCTGAGAAATTTTATCTGTGTGACAGCGGTATTCGATACGCAATTCTGGGAAGCAGAAATATGGACTATGGCAGAGTTTATGAGAATATCGTTTGCATCGAACTTCTTCGACGTGGATACGATGTCTATGTCGGCAAACTCTATAAAAAGGAAATTGACTTTGTTGCTCAGAGGGGCAGCGAAAAAATTTATATTCAAGTAAGTGATAACATTTCCGGGCAGGAGACATTTGAGAGAGAATGTTCCCCTCTGCTTCAGATCCGAGATGCCTATCCGAAAATGATCATTGCCAGAACCAGGCATCCGAAATATAGCTATGAAGGAATTGAAGTTCACGATATAGCTGATTGGCTGTTACAGGAGTAAAAAAGCCTATGATATGGGATATTCTATTAATACCAATCAGTACACGCCATTTGCAAGCATTGAAAATGAAAAACGAATCGTTGAAATTAGTGATTCACTGTCCATAGGTGCAGCAATTGAAAATATGATTCTGACAGCAACGGGATATGGATTGGGCACCTTATGGATTGCTAATACTTGTTTTGCCTATAATGAGCTGATGGATTTTATCGGAACAGACAGCCAGTTGACAGGAATTGTTGCGGTTGGCTTTGCCGATGAAGCTCCTGCTAAAAGACCAAGAAAGCCATTAGAAGAAATCGTTGAGTACAGATAGGTAAAACCGGTATTTAAGGAGGATACTGACTTATGAAAATACATATTATTGGTTGCAGTGGTTCTGGAAAAACTTATTTAGCAAATGCGCTTTCAAAGAAGTATAATATTTCTCATTTTGACTTAGACGATATTCAATGGGATAATAACGCTAAAGAATATGGCAAAAAGAGAACGCTTGATGAACGAAATGCGTTATTACAAGAAATATTATATAATAATGATGAATGGATAATCGAGGGTGTATATTATGCTTGGGTACATCAATGTTTTGATGAAGCTGACAAAATCTATGTTTTAGATATGCCTGGTTATTTATATAAAAGTAGAATTATTATGCGCTCTATAAAAAGAAAATTGGGAATACTAAAAGGGAAAAAAGAAACTTTGAAATCGGTCTATAACCTTTTGAAATGGACGGAAACTTTTCAGAATAAAAATCTGAAAGAAATAAGAAGCATTTTAGATAGATATGACAATAAAGTTATATGGTTATCGAGAAAAAAGGATGTAGAGAAAATAATAAAAGCGGTATGCTTGACATGACCGTTTGTGATGCAATTTGCGTTATGGAACTCACGATTATGGAATGAGTGCCTATATTGGGTTCTGCCGCTCGTAACATGGATTGACGGATTTTCACAACCTGGATATTGCATGCTGCACAGTCTTGGACAAATAAAAAATAGAACTGATTTGTTTTCAGGATTTTGGGAGCGGCCGGTCCTTAGAAAGCAGACATTGCGATTTCAAAAGACAATGTAATTGGATTTTGAAATCACGATGGATGCTTTCTTAGTACCGCTGCCAGCGACAACAAGCGGAAGCGCTCCTGAAAACAAACAGTTCTATTTTTTATATTTCTATACACTTTGTTGGCATGCAATACAACATAACCTTAGGAAATCCGTAACACCACCTGTAAGCGGCAGTTCATAACCTAACCCCCGGTTATTCATATCTCAATGCATCGATTACTTCCATCTTGGCTGCCTTGTTTGCAGGATAGTATCCGAAGAATACTCCTGTCAGCATGGAGAAGAATAAGGAAAGTACAATAGCGGATAAAGACGGCCGTACCGACATAATAATGTAGCTTGAATATTCAGAATACATATTCTGGATCACAAACTCCGCTGCTTTGCCTAATACAAATCCATTAAACACCCCGATCAATATCCCGATCATTCCACCAAAGATACAGAGTACGATCGCTTCTATGACAAACTGCATACGGATGGTGCTCCTCTTCGCTCCAAGTGCCATCCGGACACCGATCTCCCTTGTACGCTCGGTAATAGACACAAGCATGATGTTCATGACACCGACACCGCCTACGATCAATGAGATCAATGCAATGCCGGACACTGCGATCGTGATCACATTAATGACGGTATTGATCATTCCCATATCAGACGCCATATTATAGGTAGTAACATGGAAATTTTCATTGTTTGCATATTTCTCTTCAAAAAAGTTTGTAACATCTGTCGTTGCCTGATCGATATCAGCCAGGGAATTGACCATCAGGTTAAAGATTGTGTAACCGGACTGATCCTTTCCCATCAGCTTAAAACAGGTCTGGATTGGAATAAACATTGTAGTATAACGGTCTTTTTCCGGGACGCTGGTGTCCACCTTGCCAAAAAGTGCTGCATTATATTCGTATATGCCTACAATTGTAAAATTATATAGATTTCCATCGCTGTCTGCATAAGTGATCTGTTCTCCTATTGGATTCTCATCTCCAAAATACTGCTTTGCCATGGTATCAGCCACAATGCAGACGTTCTTCTTTGTTTTGTTATCCTGTTTTGTAAGGTTTCTTCCGGCATACATCTTTAATTTCATATAATCAATATACTCGGAAGTAGTCCCCTGAACGGATACATTGGCATAAGTATTTTTATCCTGCCGGATCTGTCCGTTTCCAAGAAATTCAGAAGCTGCTATTCCATCAAATTCATCCGGATATTTTTCCACCAGTTCATCGATCATCTCCTGTGTCACAAAGTCCGATGTTTTCATTTCCGGGTATTCCCAGGTATCCCAGTCCGCATCATCTTCCGGATATCTTGCATCCACATATGCCTGAACCGTATTGCCACCCAGTGAATTTAAAGTGGATGTCAAAGTAGTCTGAATGGAATTACCGATCGTCGTGATCGTGATGACTGCACTGATACCGATGATGATTCCTAACATGGTCAGAACCGAACGCATTTTATTGCTGAAAATACTGGTGATCGCCTCTTTTATATTTTCCAAAAACATCAGCCTTCACCTCCATTATCTGACACGATATTACCATCTAAGATCGTAACGATCCGTTTTGTCTCCGCCGCAAGTTCCTGTGAATGTGTGATCAAAACGATGGTTTTTCCCTGCTCCTCATGCAGCTTATGAAAAAGATCCATGACCATATGTCCAGTCTTGGAATCCAACGCTCCGGTCGGCTCATCCGCTAAGATGATCGCCGGATCATTGATCATTGCGCGTGCGATCGCCACCCGCTGTTTCTGTCCGCCGGAAAGCTCGTTTGGTTTATGAAAAGCCCGTTCCTCCATGCCAACCATTTTTAACATTTCCATGGCACGTTCTTTTTGGTTTTTTTCCTTCTCAGTACTATATAACAGCGGAACCATGACATTTTTTAATGCATTTGCCTTCGGAAGAAGGTTAAAATTCTGGAAAACAAAACCGATTCTTTTGTTCCGGATCGCACTTCGCATGGAATCATCCATTTTATTTACATCTTTTCCCTCCAGAAAGTAAGTTCCCTCAGTCTGACGGTCCAGGACACCGATAATATTCATCAATGTACTTTTTCCGGAACCGGACTCACCGACGATGGAGACAAATTCTCCCTGATCGACTGACAGGCTGATCCCATTTAAAATCTGCAGTTCATTCGGCTTTCCTATGTAATAACGTTTTATAATATTCTCCATACGGATTACTGGTTCACTCACGATCATTCTGCCTCCGTACTCATCATGCCTTCTGTGTCAAGTGCCTGATTGGAATATATCTGTTCCGGAGTAAACACCTGACCTTCGGTGACAGAAAATGTATTATCGTAGATCAGCTGGTCGCCCTCTTTCAGATCGCCGCCTGTCACTTCTGTATAATAGTCTACCTCTTCACCGACTTTGATATTTTTCCGGACTGCGGTTGCTGTTCCATCTTCATTTGCTTCCGCTACCAGAACATAGGAATCTCCGTTGTCATCCTGCCGGATCAGATCATATGGAACTGCAAGCTGTGTGCCTCTGTCTTTGATCACAATTTTGGCTTTTGCACTCATTCCAACCAGAAGTTCTGTGTTGTCGATCGTGATCTCAGCAGAATAACCGCTTGAGGTATTGGTATCTGTACCATTTGTGTTGGTGGACTGATTTTTTACTCTGACCACACGTGTTACCGTACCTTTGATTTCTTCATCCCCTGTTGCATCCGTTGAAACGGTTGCAGGCATTCCTTCCTGGATCTTTAAAATGTCAGCTTCCTCAACATTTACGATCACTTTTAAGGAAGATGTATCCTCGATCGTGATCATGGTCGTTCCTGCTGTGTTTTTATCTCCGACTGATACATTGACGGCTGTGACAACTCCACCGATCGGTGCAGAAAGTGTACAGTCTGCAAGCTGCTTCTGTAACTGCTCCAGCTGGTCTTTTAAATCTCTGGTCGTGCTTGTCTGGTATTTTTGCATGTCAACGGTATTCTGGGCAGATGCAACGCTTCTGTCTGTGTTTTTTAGCACAGATGCATAATTGTCGTTTGCGGAATCCAATGCATTTTGTGCTGTCTCCAAAGATGATTTAAAAACATCTAATTTTCCATCATACTCAGAAGTATCTTTGTAGTTGTTTTTCAGATAATAAATATAATCCTCACACTCTGATACCTTTTTCTTATATTTATCAACATCAGCCTGTGCTTTATCGATCGTCTTCTGTGCTGCATCCAGTGCATCCTGCTGATCCTGTTTGTTCTGGGTAAGACTGTTCTGCTTCTGTGCCTCATCGTTTGCTGCAACAGCATTCGCATTATTAATATTTGTCTTTAACTCTGCAATCTGTTTTTCAATATCCTTCTGATCCAATGTCACAAGCGGATCACCCTCTTTTACAATGTCACCCACCTGAACGTTCACGGCTGTAATCTCTGCTGCTGCAAGGGACATGACATTTGTCTTGCTCTGTCCTGCAATCGTTCCCTTCAAAGAAACTGAATCGGATAAATCCCTTTTCTCTACCGGTTCTACCTCAACCATATTCGCTGCTGTCTCAATCTGTGAAGTCATATTTTTAACAGCGCTGCCGATCAATACAATTACAATAGCTGCAATTATTAAAACGATCAACCATACTTTCTTCTTTTTCTTTGGTACTTCAGCCACTTCTGTCTTTTTTTCTTTTTTATGAAAGAAATGCTTTTTTTCCTTTACATTGTTGTCTTCCATGCTTACATGATCTCCTTTTTTTCCTTGTCTTTTTTGACCTATGGCAAATTATACCATATTGTTTTCAGAAAAAAAGGGGATTAATGCAATCTTAATATTTCTTTCACGTTTCTTTATGAAAAGGAATGATTTCTAAAAAAGGTCTAAAAAATTATCTGGCATTTTTCGTTCCTTTTGCTGCTAACTAACACAAGTCCCGCCAACAGCAAAACCGGGAAAAGAATTGAGGCTCCAATTCCCACGCGCAGATTATTGGAAAACGCACTCGAAACAAATCCCACGAGTGTCGGTCCGCCGGAACCGGCACAAATGCGATCAGCAGATAAGAGCCAATGCAAAGCAGCGTACTTAATTTCATAAACTGATCCAGATCGAATCTGTCTCCATATTTTCCATAAATCAAGCGGGAAGTTCCCATTAAAATAGAGAATGCCATCGGTCCCACCAGATCACCGATCGTTTTGGTGATTCCAAGTCCCTGCTCCGCAAACGTTGATGCCCACTGGCTCACCGCCTGCTCGGATGCACCGGAGCACACCATCATGATCATTAAAAACCAGAATACTTTTTCCCGGAAAAGTTCTCCCATGGTCATGCCCTTCTCGCCCTCTTCATGCAGACTGTAGATTGGCACTTTTGTGAATAAAATCATATTGCAGACCGGAATGATCACCCACAACAGTGTGAGGATTTTCCAGTGTTCCGTTCCAAACAGTGCGAAAAACACCGTGGAAAATAAAACAACACCGGTACATCCCCAACAGTAAAAGGAATGTAAAAGACTCATAGCCGCTTCCTTATTATCCGTCGGGCATGCCTCAATGATCGGACTGACCAGCACCTCCAGCAATCCACCGCCCACTGCATAAATCATGACCGACATTAAAATGCCAACAAACGGATCTGCAAAAAGTTCCGGCAAAACCGTGAGCAGTACCAGCCCTGCCGCCGCACAGATGTGGGCGATGACCACGGATGCCCGGTAACCGATTTTGTCAATGAACCCTGCCGAAAGCAGATCGATCAGAAGCTGTATCACAAAATTGATTGTGATAAGCAGTGTGATCTTCGTCAGTGGAATCTGGTATGTTTTCTGAAATGTCACGAATAACAGCGGAACAAAGCTGTTGACAATCGCCTGAACAATATAACCGATAAAACAGGCGTATGTTGTTTTTTTATAGTCTTGTTTCATTTTTATCCTCGCTTTTTATATGTGTCTTAAGCCGAAGCCTCCTTCTTTTATATCACATAAAGTTCCTTTTTGAAAGAAAAAATCACCTTCCATGACATTACGCACGGCAATTGTCCTGAAAAGTGATTTTATCACGCATTTTTTTATAAACGCTTCTACTTTACTCTATTTTTCATACAAAAATTCTTCCGGCAGTGCCACGTTGAAATCTTTTGCAAGATCACGGAAATTATCCGGTGTGATGGTCTGTCTCTTATTCGGCTGCATTGATAACATTTTCACAAGGATCTCTGCGGATTTCTCTGTGGTGTGCATTAACCCAAATGTCAGGTCAAAATCTTCTCCCGAAGCAAACATTCCGTGATGTGCCCAGATTGCAAGATTGTATTTCTTCATTAATTCACTGGTTGCTACTGCGATGTCACGGCCGCCCGGAACCATCCACGGAACGACACCCACACCTTCTGGAAATACAACCGGACATTCTGTCGCCATCTCCCATAATTCTCTTGTAAACACTTTATCTTCCAATGGAAGAACAAACGTAAGCGCAATAATATTGGTTGTATGCGCATGATAGATGACTCTGTGTTTTCCACCGGTTGCGATCATTTTCACCTCATGATTCATTAAATGGGACGGAAGTTCAGAAGTTGGTCTTCCACCATTCACCAGCCCCCAAACGATACGGTAATTTTCCCCTTTTTCATCAAGTTCGATGATACAGATGGAATCTTCCGGTTTGATGATCACATTACGGAAATACTTTCCACTTCCTGTTACAAGAAAATACTCTTTTGCAAGTTTTGGAACGCTTGTTCCAATTGGCTGCCACTCTTTTGGCTCAAAATCTTCCTTTACGGCTTCCACTTCTTCCGGCCGGATACGATAGGAAAGATTTCCGCCATTTCTCTCATGCCATCCCTGCTCCCATCCATCATTTGCCATGCGGATAAATCCCTGCACAAATTCTGCATCTAATACTTTCATGTTTTCTTTCCTCCATTTAGGTTTTCTATCGTCATTTTTGCGTCAGAACGAACTGCCTTATTTTTCACATAGCCTGCTCTGGCTATCGATTTAACAGTACTTCTTTCTCATATCTCTCTACTTCTGCAAACCAGTTCTTATCTGCGGGAACTCCACATTCCTCACAGTATTTGGTCCATACATCTCCAAATGGAAATGTCTTTAATTCTTCCTGCATGACCATAAGCTCGGTCAGACGGTTCTCATCCTGTAATTTTTTCAGTTCCGCATTCGGTGTGCAGAGCGCAGATAATAGTGCTTTCTGCCAGCTTCTGAATCCCACCGTCCATGCACTGATGCGGTTGATACCTGCATCAAAATAATCAAGTGCCATATGTACTCTGTCGATCGCATCACATCTTACGATCTCTTTTGCCATCTCTTTTGTCTCATCATCAAATAAGACGACATGGTCAGAATCCCATCTTACCGGTCTTGTGATGTGAAGTGCAATCTCCGGGAAATAACAGAGTAAAGCCGGTATTTTATCCGATACTACTTCTGTAGGATGATAATGTCCGTTGTCCATCAGCGGAAGGACATTCTCGTGTGTCGCCGCAAATGTCAATGTAAACTCGGCTGATCCCGCTGTGTAAGACTCCACACCGATTCCGAATACCTTAGACTCCACACATGGTTTTACCAGCTTTGGATCATGTGGTTCTGCAATGATCTGTTCAATGGAATCCTTATATCTCATGCGTGGTCCCATGCGGTCTGCCGGAATATCTTTGTATCCATCCCCGATCCAGATATTCATCACACATGGAACACCTGTCTCTTTTGCAAAATATTCCGAAATGCGGATACATGCTTTTCCATGCTCGATCCAGAACTTTCTTGTCTCCTCGTCCGGGCTTGTCAGTGTCAGTCCGTCTTTTACTTTGTCATGTGAAAAAAATGTCGGATTAAAATCAATCCCAACATGGTGTTTCTTTGCAAAGTCTACCCATTTTCTGAAATGCTTTGGCTCTAATTTGTCGCGGTCTGCAAATTCGCCTTTCTCAAAGATTGCATAGCTTGCATGAAGATTTAATTTCTTTTTGCCAGGCATGAGGCTCATCGCCTCTTCCATGTCCTGCATCAGCTGTTCCGGTGTCTTTGCCTTTCCGGGATAGTTTCCGGTTGTCTGGATTCCGCCGGTCAAAGGTCCGTCATGGTCAAATCCTGTCACGTCATCGCCCTGCCAGCAATGAAGTGATACCGGGATTTCTTTTAATTTTGCGATCGCTGCATCTGTATCAACACCGACATCTGCATACATTTTCCTGGCCGCTTCATATCTTTCCTGTACCGTCATAAAATTTTTACCTCACCTTTCTGCCGGGCACAACATCCGCTTCCGGCATATATTTTTTCTGATATTCCTGATTGCTATTTCTCATATTTTTTTATTTCAAAAGACTCAAAGATACATTTTCTTGCAGCCTGTAAATTTTCAAGTTCTCCTGCTGCAATGATCTGCGCCGTCAGATTTCCGATGGCTGTTGCCTCTGTCGGACCGGCATAAACGGTCTTTCCGGTTGCCTTTGCAGTCAGTTCATTCAAATACGCCGCATTGGCTCCTCCGCCGACAACATGGATGCTTTCATATGTAATTTCTGACATCTCCTCGATCTCCCGGATCGTCTGTGCGTAGCATTGTGCAAGACTGTTATAAATCACGCACGCTGTTTCTGCGATTCCCTCCGGTATCCGCTGTCCGGTCTCTGCGCAGGCTTTTTGCACTTCTTCTGTCATGCTTTGCGGTGCTAAAAAACGGTCGTCATTACAGTCTACCAAAGATGCAATGTCCGCCCTTGCCGCCGCCTCGCAGATCTCTCCGAATCCCTGCTTTGGTGCCAGTTCTTTTCGGACCGACTGTATCATCCAGAGTCCCATGATATTTTTCAGATAACGGAAACGATATTCATATCCTCCCTCGTTCGTGAAATTATGAAGTCTGCTTTCCGGTGAACAGTCTGCTTTTTTTAATTCTGTCCCCATCAGTGACCACGTTCCGGAACTGATGTAAATGGTATTGTCCTCATTTGTCGGAACTGCCATCACTGCGGAACCGGTGTCATGTGTTGCCGGTAAGACGACTTCACAATCAAATCCGACCTCTTTCTGAATTTCTTTCGTCAGATTTCCCAGTACGGTTCCCGGCTTCTTTATTTTCTGAAAAATCTGTTTTGGATATCCTAACATTTCGATCAGCTCATAATCCCAGTCTTTTGTTTCCGGGGATACTAACTGTGTCGTGGTTGCATTCGTATATTCTGATGCCTTCTCTCCTGTCAAAAGATAATTAAAATACTCCGGGATCATCAGCATGGTCTCTGCGTGTTCGAGAATTTCGGGATTGTTGGATTTTACCGCCATCAACTGATAAATGGTGTTGAAAATCTGCTTCTGGATGCCTGTTCTCTCATATAACTTTTCTTCCGGGATGATCTCATAGACTTTCTCATCCATTCCTGCTGTACGGCTGTCCCGATAACCGACTGCATCTCCAAGCATTTTATTCTCTTTATCCAACAGGACAAAATCAACTGCCCAGGTATCAATCCCCATACTCACCGGGCTTTTTCCCGCTTTTTTACACTTTTTCATTCCCTCTAAAATTGCTCTGAAAAGTGCTTTTACATTCCAGCATCTCTGTCCGTTCTCTTCGGTCATTCCATTCGGAAAACGATATATTTCTTCCAATACCATTTTTCCGTCTTCCATATGTCCTAATATGTGTCTGCCGCTGGAAGCCCCAATGTCGATTGCAAGATAATACTGCTCCATAGTTTCCCCCTCTCCTGCATCTGTGTTCCTTTTCTATTTTTTATTTTAGGAAAAAAATGAGCGCAAAAAAAGAACACTTTTTGTTCAAAAAAGTGTCCTTATTTGCCAAAATTATTTTCAACAGAGCCACTGATAGGTTCCTGCCTCCACTGTCTCTTTCTTTCCGTCTGGCAGAACCACTTCCGATTTTACTGGCGTATTCAATGAGATATGACAGCCATCCTCCTCATACTTCCAGGAGCTTTCAATTTTTCCTGCTCTTGAGAGATAACTTCCGCTCACACCACCAAGCCGTCTGTCCGGATACGGCTCGAAATGCAATTCTGCAAAACCCGGTTTCTGTGGTTTGATTCCGAGAATATACTGATAATAAAATTCTCCGACACTGCCAAATGCATAGTGATTGAAAGAAACCATATTGTCGCCGGAACCTGCCATTTTCTCTTCGTTGACCGTTCCATCCGGCTTTAATGCATCCCAGCGTTCCCACGTCGTGGTCGCACCGCATTTGACCTGATACATCCAGCCCGGACAACCTTCCTGAAGCAGAATATCATAGGCGAGTTCTGTCTCTCCCGCTTCCACTAAAAGCGGAAGCAGATGTTCCGTCGCAAAGAAACCTGTCTGTAAACCATTTTTACGGATATTGGCAGCAAAATTCTTTTTCACCTGTTCCCGCAGTTCTCCCTCCGGCAGTACAAATTTTAAAGCCATAATGTAGGCGGACTGATAGTCTTTTGCCACGATTCCCTTTTTGCTCACGAATTTCCGGATATATGCTTCTGTTGTGGCTTCCATCTGCCTGCGGTATCTGTCTGCATCAGCTTTTTTCCCAAGACGCTCTGCCGTCTCGCTGATGACCTTCAGATCATGTACGATAAAGGCATTCGATACCGGATTGTTGTGCATTGCCTGCCATGCAATCCCTTTTCCCATTGCAAGCCAGTCTCCTAAAGACGGTCCGATCCAGAGATTTTTCTTTCCCATTTTCCGGATTTCCGCCTCCACAAAAAGTTTCATGCTCTCGTACTGGCGTGGCAGTGCTTCCTCGTCTCCAAACTGCTGATAGAGCATTTCCGGTAAAATTGTGACCGCATTTCCCCAGCCTAACATGCTGATAAAACCAATTCCGGCAGGTCCGGTCTGCGGCACAGTGGCACACACATACCCTTCCGTGTTGTCAAGCTGTCCCAGCTCCAGATCACGCAAAAAGTTTTTCCAGAAATCATTGGTGTCAAAATTGTAGGCTCCGGTGCGTGCAAACACCTGCCCATCCCCGGTATAACCCATACGTTCATCCCGCTGCGGACAGTCGGTCGGCACTTCCACATAGTTGGATTTCTGCCCCCAGACCTGATTCTCATATAATTTCTGAACCATTGGATTCTCACACGAAAAGTATCCGGTGCGCTTCATATCGGTGTGAAGCGCATACGCTTTGATCATGCCCGGCCGATAATCTGCGCCGGAAAGTTCCATATAGCGAAATCCCATATAGGTAAAACGGGGACGGTATTTTTTCTTTTCCGCTCCGGCATGATAGACGATAGCTGCCTTTGCTTTCCGCAGATTGGCAGTGTAAAGACTTCCATCTGCATTTAAAATCTCTCCGTGGCGGATTGTAATTGTCTCATTTGTAAAAAAAGAAGGATCAATTTCAACAATTCCGGCAAAGTTCTGTCCAAAGTCAAGAATCGTTACACTTCCTGTCTGCTTTGCCTCTTTTACCTCCATCTCTTCCTGTAACGTAACTTCGGTCAGCGTCGGCTCCAACGCAAAATCCAGTTCGTTTTTGAAAGATACCGGATGTCCGATCACCTGATTTCTTCCATCCGCAAAATAAATCTCACCGTCATACTCCCCTGCATATCCATAGGGAGATTCCAGTTCGTCCGTCTGCTCACCGGATACAATGTCCCGGACACCAGCTGCATCCTCAATCTTTAAAATCCATGATACCGCAGGCTTTTCCCCATAAATCTGTGTCTTGTTCTCACAGAGGAAACGGCCGCAATACCAGCCCTGTCCAAGATAAACCCGCAATGTGTTCGCGCCCTCACGCAGCAGCGCGCTCACCTCATATGTCTGGTAAAGCACACGCCTCGGATAGTAGGAGTATCCCGGTGCAAACATCTGTTTTCCGATTTTGACGCCATTGATCTCTGCCTCATATACTCCGAGCGCGGTCGCTGTGAACACTGCCTTCTTCACATCTTTCACGGTAAATTTCTGCTCATATACAAAAACTTCCCCCTCGCGGTACTCCCGGTCTGAGGTGATAAAATGCCTTTTCAGTTCTTCCATGCCCTGTGTTTCCTCCTTCCAGCTATGCACTAACGAATGTACTGATTCATAAACTCTGCACTTAACTCCATGGACTTTAACGGAGAATTGTCCACCCAGTTTTTATGGCTTTCTAAGATCACTGCATCCACCTTCACTTTTTGTGCCTGCGTGACCATGGAAACAAGATCCATGTTTCCATAGCCGAGTTCCATGCTGTCCGATTTTAAGATTGGTGTCATGGCAGGTTTTGACAGTCTTGTTCCACGGTCATTAATATGGTAAAGCTTCATTCTTGTATCCAGCTTTCTCATCAGTTCCAGCACATTTACGCCTGCTTCTGCCGGCCAGTAGGAATCCAGTTCAAAATTCACACACGAAGCATCCGTCTCAGAGAGGATCAGATCATATGCCGTTTTTCCCGGTTCAACTTTCAAAAATTCACAGTTGTGGTTGTGATATAAAAGTTCCACACCCGCCTCTTTTAAAATTTTTCCGGAAGCATTTAAGTCCTGACACAAGCCAAGCACTGCGTTTTTATCTGAATAGTCAAAACGGTACATTCCAGTGATGACCACGTATTTTGTGCCAAATTTTTCAGCCTCCCTGATAATGGTCTCCGGCTCTCTTTTTATCGTGCCAAGATCCTCATGGATACTTGTCACGACAAGTCCTGCCTCTTTCACGAGGGCATTCCAGTCGTAATTCCCTCCTTTTCCGACCGGCATACCGGCTGCTTTTGTGAGCATTCTGACCAGAAAAGAGGTCGGTTTTATCATAAACCCATTCAGTTCAATACCATCATATCCGGCTGCCTTAATCCTTTTTAAAGATTCTGCAGCCTGTTTTTCATTCTTTGTCACAGTTCCAAGCATAATCTGCTGTATCGCTTTTGTCATGTTCGTAACCAGCCCTTTCCTATGCCTGATTTTTCGGGATTTTCTGTAATGCGTCGTTGAGCGCTTTCATCTGTTCTTCACTCACCGCATCACCTGCCTGTTTTAAAAGGCTGACTAATGTCATCCGCTGCATCATGCGCTGCAATGCCGGGTTATCTTTCACACTTTCTGCCACATCACCACGGCTTGCTGATGCCTGTGCCATCAGACGCTGTACGATCGCGTTTGCCATCTCATTCTGTGCAAGCTCTCCGAGCGTATCCGAGATTGAATAATGGTCTGCCTTAAAATCATCCCGGTCAAACCAGTTGACAACATCTCCCTGTTTGTTGAATATATAATCCGGATTTGATTTTTCTACTTTTTTCACGGTGATCTCATCTTCACAGGCACCGGACACTGCCCTGATCTTGTGTGTTTCTGTGATCGGGACTTCAAATTTAAATACTTTAGAGCCCTCTGCTGTCTCTCTCTCCACACCGTCCACAAAGAGTGTGACGCTCTGCTCATTGGAATAAACCTTGATCTCCGTCACATCTTCGGTGCGGTCCACATAACGTCTGCCGCATACATGGACAAATGGAGTTTTGCTCCAATATGCTTTATACAGATAAAAGGCATCTTTTTTCAGCTTACGGTCGATGGTCACAAGACCTTTCTGGTTCACGCCGTGTTTTCCACCCTCATCTCTTCCGTCTGCCGCAAAATCAAACAGATTCCAGACATGTGTTGCCCACAGATACGGGCGTTCCCCGATCATTTTTGCCATATGCTCATGGTAAATACACTGATATTCCTCTGTGTAATCGCCCCGTTCCGGATTTGCACTGTGGTAAGCCGGATTGGCGTCTGCGCCATACTCTGAAAGTCCAATCACACGATCCGGGTATGTATTATGATACGCGTCAAAGAAACTGTCATTCTGTTCTAACTCTCCCAGATACCAGCCAAAATACAGATTATAGCTGTTCATATCCGGGATCTCCAACATTGGGCTGTCCGTCTCCAGCATAAACACGTCTGCCATAACCGTTGGTCTTGTCATATCCAGTGCATGGCACAGATCATTTAATTTTCTGTGATTTTCCAATAATTCCTCATTTACGGCACTTGCTGCAGTGATCTCATTGGAAAGTCCCCAGCAGACGATGGATGGATGATTGTAATTCTGAACGACCAGCTCTCTCATCTGGCTTAATGTATTCTCTGTTCCATCTGACATGTGCATCGTAATGTACGGAATTTCTGCCCATACGATCATACCGTTTTCATCACACAGATCATAAAATTCCTGCGCATGCTGATAATGTGCAAGACGGATGGTATTCGCTCCAAGCTCTTTTATGATCTCCATATCCTCACGGTGCATCTCATTTGTCAGCGCATTGCCTGCTCCGGCGCGGTCCTGATGACGGCTCACACCGCGAAGCGGATAAGACCTTCCATTTAAGAAAAATCCTTTCTGCGGATCAATGGAAAAACTTCTGCATCCAAAGGTTGTCTCCACGCTGTCTCCATCAGACAGTTCCGCTTTTGCCGTATATAAATACGGATCATCCACGCCATCCCAGAGATGTACATCGGTAAGATCAAACACTGCTTTTGCGTAACCGTTTTCAACTGGAGTTTCCTTCTGCTGCCCGTCAATTGTTACCGTTACTGCTTCTGCATCTCCGACCATCCAGAGTTCAACCGTTACCTTTGCATCCGCTTTTTTGGCTGCGGCATCTGTCAAAGTAACCTCCGGTGTTACTTTGATGCCAGTTCCACCTGCATAATCCAGTTCAAAATGATTTTTCGAAACAGTTACAAGCTTCACCATACGATACAGTCCGCCATAAAATGTAAAATCTGCTTTCTGCGGATATACCTTTGTGTTATCGGAATTGTCTACATACACTTCCAGCTTGTTTTCGTCTTTTAAATATTGTGTAATGTCTGCACGGAAGGCTCCGTATCCGCCTTCGTGGTGCACTGCTTTTGTTCCATTTATAACTACATCTGCCGTCATTGCTGCGCCGTCAAACTCAAGATATGCTTTTCCGTCCGTTTCAAGTTCCGGTCTGCTAAAGTGACATTCATATTTACAGGTTCCACGGTAATAATCATTTCCGCCGTCCTGTCCGTCTACTGCATTCCAGGTATGTGGGAGGGAAACTTCCTCTCCCTGCGTACTGTCCGGATTTTTATAAAAGGTCCAGTTTTTGTCCAATAATATTATTTTTCTCATATCTGTCCAGTTTCCTTTCCTGAAGCATTTTTCTTCTATTTCTTTTGTCCAGTTATTTTCACTTTACTGACTGCTTTTTTCTGCGGCTTATTTCATCTCGTCAATCACTTTTTCAACTTCTGCCTGTTTTTTCTCCTGAATACTCTTCTGTACTTCTTCCATTTTCTCTTTGGAAAGAGGACTGTGCCGCATCGCGCAGAGTGTACATACCCAGCCAATCAATGGCAGTCCGAAATAAAGGCTCATCGTCATCCAGAAAATTGCCGGTGTAGACGGGTCAGATGGCTGTGGCATACTGTTTTTGTATCCAATTAATGCGACAAGTCCGGTTGCGATTGCTGCACTGAAGGAAGAAACCAGCTTATCAATAAAGCTATACGTTCCTGTCACTGCTGCCGGAATAAATTTACCGCTTCGGTCTAACTCATAGTCAATAATATCTGCCATCATTGCATTGCTTGACATGGTAACACACATTTTTGCACCATTTAACACTAAAGTAAGAACGACATATGCAATCATCATAGGTACTGCTGTTGCAATTAAAGTCGGGTCAATGAAAATAAACAATACGATAAGAACTGCTGCCACTGTCATGCAGACATAAGTCCAGGTTACCATAGACTCTTTGTTTCCATGCTTTCCGGCATATTTTGCACCGATAAAAGCAAAAACAATTGACGGAAGCATTCCTATTACACTTAAAATGGTACCAAGCTGCATGTTGCCGATAATAATACCAAAAAGCATCGTTGTTACAACTGCCTGGCTTGCAGTCTGGCTTGCGATTTTGTCCGAGCTTGCTGCTACGATAAAGGTCTGTAAAGCACGGTTAGATTTCACTAATTCGACCATATCTTTAAATTTGACCGGTTCATTTTTCTTTGTGGTGCTCACACCTTTAAAGTTCTCCGGCTTGTCAATGTTTGTAACACCGATACAGCATAAAATCAGTCCGACTGCTGAAACTGCAACGCAGACTTTACATGCTGCTGCAAGCATTTCAACAGAATATACATTTCCATACTGTGGAAGTAACATAACAGTAATTACAATATTTAAAATCATAGGTATAAGGTAATTATAGGCTGTGCTCCAGACACCTACCATCGGTCTCTGCTTCGGGTCATTTGTAAGCATTGCAGGAACAATCTGTGCGGTTACGTTGCAGAGTGTGTATCCAATAATATAGACACAATATAAAACAACAAATAATACAATTCCATGTCCTTTTCCACTTGCCCAGCAGTACATCATAAGAACTGCCAGTGACTCAATTGCCCAGCCAAGTGCTGTTAAAATCCTGATTTTTCCGAATTTTGTATTCATTTTATCAATGATGATTGCTATGATTGGGTCCGTGACACCGTCTAAAATTCTTGTTGCTGTAAGGATTAAACCTACTACTGCGGTTGCAATTCCATATCCTTCATTTGCAACATAGCTTGCAAGACCAAGCAGTACATAAAAGCTCATTCCAATCCCGGAACTGCAAGACGCAAGTGCAATCTGCCATGTTTTCGCCCTCCGGTAAGTTACACCGCCTGTTTCTATTTTCTGTTCTTTTTTCTTTCCAAACATTTCCTTCTCCTCCGTTTGTTTTTCTCATTTTCCTACATCTGTATACTATGGACACCCACCGTCTGTCTGACGTTACAGGTCTTTTTTCGGGAATTTATATGGTTTTTATGCTGTCTCCTTCTGTAATTCCGCCTTCGTTAAATGTATCCACGCGTACATAGTAATTTTTATCCTTAACAAGCGCCCCAATTCTCTTTGCATCTACTTCATTACCGTAGACCAGATAGCTGTGATACAGCTTGTCCTCTTTATGTCCCCATAAAATATTGTATCCAATCGCATTTTCTGCTTTTGCAGTCACGAACATGTCCAGTCCGTCTTTACTTCGTTTTACCGTAAACTCTGCTTTACCCGGTTTTTCTCCAGCTCCAGTTCCAAATACCCGGAGGCCGGAAATGCATGGCTTCTGTCCATATGGTACTTCATAAACCGTAAGCTTTAAGTACCGGACTTTTATTCCTTCTTCCCTCACAATCAAATCATGCGGCAAATCGGTCACGGCATCTTTTTTATCCTCAATCACTTCGTAAGTTATTCCATCAACGGAGCCTTCTAACTTCCACCTTGTCACCAAATCTCTCTCTTCAATATAACGCGGCTGGGTTTTGGTTCCCTTAATTTCTCCCGGCACCGGAATATCGATTTTATCGTCTGCAAAGTTAATCTGAATGGCACGGACATCGTATTCTTTTTGTAAATCCAGCTTTAACCAGCCGTCCTTTGTCCCTGACTGCCACCAGGTTGTCGCATCTTCGTCCACCGCAAGCGCCGGTTCTTTTCCTTTTTCATAAGAAGATGCCTCTACCGATTTTTTATAGCTTAACAAATACCACTGTGGATTTTCCCAGGCATCTGTTTTCTTTTCCGAAACAGCAACCGGCCAGTCCCCGTAACGCTGATTGCAGAAAAGTTCTCCGTCCGCATCAAAACCGGCTCGCCAGATACCGACGCGGCGCTCAAACTGATGATTAACACTGATCCGCATCGTGGACGTATGCCAGAGATTTCCACTCAAATCCCACATCGTAGAGCCATGTCCTGCGCCCGGCATAAATCCACCCGCATGATACGAATATGGATTATTCTCTGCCAGTGTAAATGGTCCAAGTGGTGACCCGGAAACATAAACTCCGTCTGCATAGACATTGTATTCTGCTCCCGGACACGCATACTGCAAATAATATTTACCATTGTATTTGTCCATCCATGGTCCCTCGATAAAAGGTTTCTCTGTAAACATTCCTTTCACAAGCGGTATCATTTCTTTTGGCAGCATATCCTCTGTCATATGCTGCATTTTCAAAAATCCCTGATACTGCTGTTCCACAGCTTCTTGGGAATTCGGGAAAATGCTGTTGTCAACGCCCATTCGTTCATATCCTCTTTCGAACGGGTTACCGGAAATAAGCGGTATCCGCTCTCCAAGCGGCTTCATTGTGATAGGGTCTAACTCCACGCCCCAGACAGGTGTTTCATTCGAACAGCCCCAGTAAAAATAAACTCTTCCATCCTCATCGAAAAACAAATTCGGGTCCCAGAAATCAAAGGTTCCTTCGATTTTCTCATAAGGTCCGTTTATGATATCTTTTGTCCGATAATAATCACAGACCTCACCTTTTTTCGATGCACAAAAATAAACATAATCCCCGTTCACCCTTGCGTCCGGTGCGTAATCATATAATGGAAGATTTTCCGGTAGCCTGTGGCTTTCCCAGTTTACCAAATCCTCCGATACCCAGACACTCAAATTCATGGATGCAAAAATATAATACTTTCCTTTAAAGCAAATCATTGACGGGTCTGCCGCTTCTCTGTCTACCTGTATGCCAGTGCTCCGCGGGTCCGCATTAAACTGATATCTGTAAGGAACATTAATCGGATTACAGTAATACTTCATCTCCTCTGCCTCCCTTTTTCTTTTGTTAACTTCTTTATCTGCTCCTATTGTATCTGTTTCTATGCTTTCATGTGTTTACATATTCGTGGAAATGTAATAAAATTCGCGTTATATAAATACATTGTAATAATTTTCTAACATTTTACTGATTTTATGAACGTATGATTTCATAAAATATTCTATTATTAAGGTAACGAAAGATCGGCTTTGTGCAATTTGACAATCAAAAATTGAAATAGCACCTTTTGACACCCGAAACCGAAAAATACTTTACTTTAAAAAGGAGACAAATTTTATGAAATTACCAGAGAACTTTTTGATTGGCGCAGCCACCGCTGCCCACCAGGTAGAAGGCAATAATATTCACAGTGATTTATGGGCAATGGAGCATATGAAGCACACCAGTTTCATTGAACCGTCCCTTGATGCGGTCGACCACTACAACCGCTATGAGAAAGATATTAAGCTGATGGCAGACGCCGGTTTAAACGCGTACCGCTTTTCGATTGAATGGGCGCGCATCGAGCCGGAGGAAGGACACTTTGACAGCGAGGCTGTGGACCATTACAAAGCAGTGATTGCCTGCTGTAAAAAATATGGCATAGAACCATTTGTTACACTCCACCACTTTTCCAGCCCGAAATGGCTGATAAGCAAAGGCGGCTGGGAGGCTTCCACCACCCCGGAGGACTTTGCGCATTATGTCCGTTTCATTATCGGCGAACTCGGAAGTGAGCTTCATTACATCTGCACTATTAATGAAGCCAATATGGGCATTCAGGTCGCAGCCATCGCAGAGCGTTACAAACGCCAGATGATGGCACAGATGCAGGCTGCACGATCCGGCGGTGACAGTGCCGACGGAAGCGTTCAGGTTGGCATCAACCTCCAGAAAATGATGGAAGGTCAGAAAGCTGCCGCCGCTGAGAACCTCGAAGTATTCAGCGTGGAAAAAGTAGAAAACTTCACTTCCATGCGTACCAGAGAGGGCGACCTTCTCATCATGAAAGCTCATGAACTTGCAAAGAAAGAGATCAAATCCCTCTATCCCGACATAAAAGTCGGACTCACGTTAAGTCTGCACGATATCCAACCACAGGCAGGCGGTGAAGAACGTGCCAGAAAGGAATGGGACGAAGAATTTCTGCACTATCTTCCTTATATTAAAGAGGACGATTTCTTAGGAGTACAGAATTATACACGTTCTCTCATTGGACCGGATGGACAGTTACCAAATCCGGAAGGCGCAGAGCTTACCCAGATGAATTATGAATTTTACCCACAGGCTTTAGAACATGTCATCCGGGAAGTGGCAAAAGATTTCCACGGAGATCTCTATGTAACAGAAAATGGAATTGCAACCTCTGATGATAGTAGACGTGTTGCCTTTATCGACACAGCCTTAAAAGGAGTTGCCTCCTGCATTGCAGATGGTCTTCCGGTAAAAAGCTACTTCCACTGGAGCCTTTTAGATAACTTTGAATGGCAGAAAGGCTACTCCATGACCTTTGGGCTGATTGCAGTCGACCGCACCACACAGACACGCTGCCCGAAGGAAAGTTTATCCTTCCTCGGCCACTGGAATCAATAGATAAAAGCAGGAAAGGAAACCAGGCATGAATATTAAAGAACGTCTCTCTTTTTTTCAGGAAATGGTACAATGTGAATACCCGCTTCACCTCTGGAGATATGATCCGGATTTTGAACTGATCAAGACAGACTGCCCGGCAGAAATGATGCTGCCGGATATTATATCCATGCTTGGTTTTTCTTCTCTCGTTCTCTCCCACATTGAGAGTGGAAAACGTCTTCCGCTCATTCTCGATACGGAATTTGGTCTTTTATGGATTGCCGGATTTGAGTATCGAGGGTTTGAGCTGAAACAGATCCACATTATGGGACCAGCCTTTACCGGAAGCAGCTCCCATCTGATCCTGCGCAAAAAATTAGACTCCTACCAGCTTACCGTGAAGCTGCGCTCTAAAATCGTCCGACAGATTGAGAGTGTTCCGATCATTCCATCTTCCACACTGCTCTCCTACGCCGTAATGTTTCACTGTGCGATCACCGGAGAAAAAATATCCGCAGACATGATCTCCTTCTCCGCTCACAGCGAAGCAACGGACACAGACGAACTTACTCTCGTTGCCGATGAACATCCTGGAATCTGGATGGCAGAACAGACTTTTCTTTCCATGATCCGTGAGGGAAATCCGGATTACCGGAGGGCACTCGGCAAATCCATGACTTTAAGCTCCGGTATGAAGGTGGAACTTGGAGATATGCTGCGTGCCAATAAAAATAATCTGCTCGTACTTCTCACCCTCTGCAGCCGTGCCGCCATCGAAGGTGGATTAAATCCCTCCACTGCATATACCTTAAATGATTATTACGGAAAACTGATCGAGGAATGTAAAACGACTGCCGACACCAACAACCTGGGCAATGAATTTTTAGACGATTATGTCAGAAGAGTCCGCGCCGCCCACGAGACGGACGAGCACGCAAAACAAATTGCCGATATCTGTGATTATATCACGCTTCATATCCGGGAGCCTTTATCCATCTCGCTTCTCTCGAAGCGGCTTGGATACACCGAATACTATTTTTCCCACAAATTCAAGGATGTGATGGGAAAAAGCGTCAACAATTATATCCGGCAGAAAAAAACAGAAGAAGCCAAGCTTCTCCTGTCCGGTACCCGTATGTCAATTTCAGAGATCAGCGATGAGCTGTCCTTCAGCAGCCGCAGTTACTTTTTTTCCAGCTTCCAGAAGGAAACCGGCATGTCACCGACAAAATACCGGCAGCTCTATGCAAAATCCTAAAAAACTTTTTGCTGTCTCTCACTCACTGATACGGTATCTGCGCGGCGTCATCCCATATTTTTTCTGAAAAATCCGATGAAAATAGCTGATATTGTCATAGCCGACCGCCATGGAGATATCCATCACATTCATGGCTGTCGTGCGGAGCAGATATGCTGCCTGACTCAGCCGCTTTGCCTGAACCAGATCTGTATAGGTCTTTCCGGTTCTTTTCCTGATCTCCTTTGAAAGCCAGTAAATATCAAAACGCAGCTCCTCTGCAAGCTCTGTCAGCTCACCGCTTTTATAATGTTCCTCCACATAACTCAACACCTGAATAATAAACTTCTGCTGCTCACTGGCTGCATCCGTCTCCATCATCTTTAACCCATAGTCAAAAAATTCCGGAAGAATGATAAAATTCACTGCCACATCCCCTTCTCCTGCCGGATAAATCTCCTGCACGGCATTCTGGTTTAAAATAAGCAGTTCTCCCTGCTTTAAAATCACATCCTCCCCATTGATCACATGATGCGTGCTGCCGGAACACATGTAGATCATCTCCACATAATTATGGGTATGTTCCGGAAAATGAATAAATCTCGTATGTGTCCGCAACTGAATGAGTTTTCCTGCCTCCAAAAGCTTTGTGGCATCGATCACATTCGAGTTCTCTTCCATATAAATTTCTTTTTCAATGGTCTTTTCACCGGATAAAATACGCTGTTCTTCAGGTGTGATCTGTTGTAACTTTTCCAGAATTTCCCCTGTCATCGTTTCCTCTGCTCCTTAAAATACGTCATCATCTCATGTGTCAGACTTAACTTCTCCTTATCCTCCGGGATATCATGATAATCCACCCACTCTGCCACGGAGAGTTCTTCCTCGTCTAAGCGGATCTCCCCCTCCTCTGCAAGTTCACAGAAATAGCCGAGCAGAAGATTGCTGTCAAAACCCCACGGCTGGCTCTTATAGTAACGGATATTCTTCACGGTAAGTCCGACTTCCTCCATGACTTCTCTTTTGACCGTCTCCTCTGCCGTCTCACCGATCTCGGTAAATCCGGCGATAAGCGCATACCTTTTGTACTCTCGTCCCGCGTATTTTGTCATGAGGATTTTATCGCCGTGCGTGACTCCCACGATGACTGCCGGTGCGATCTTCGGAAACACCATGTTCGCGCAGCACGGACACTGCAGCATCCGCTGCATTTCGCTGTGAACCAGTTTTTTCCCACATCTGCCGCAGAACTGATTGTCACGATACCACACAAATAAATGCCATGCAGTAGCAGCTGCGAGGACACGTTCCTTCGGCTGCATTGGACGGACATCAAACATCTTATAAAAACGAAACTCGCCAATCTTGGTATCCGCTCCTATTTCAGTCAGAAAGTATTCTTCCTCCCCTATAGAAAAAAGATAAATACAAGACGGCACTTCTCTTCCCAGTATATTTTCGTTGTAATCCTTCCACTGCTCATAAGTCAAAAACTGCAATTCTCCATTATATTCCAGATATACCGTTCGCTCTCCAAAACCAAACATCCTGCTGCCTGCATGCGGTACTTTCTTTTTATATGAATTATCCAATTGCATTGGTGCAATATCCTGTATCATTTCCTTAGATTCCTTTCATTTTGAAGCTTTTCCTATTGTAAAACATTTTGATTTTTTGTACAATAAGATTATATTGTTGTAAAAAAAAGAGGCTGCCGGATCATGGCTGCTTCCAAGGGGTTTTTATCATGTATCACAATAAAAAAATCGGGATTTTTATCTCCCACATTATGGGATTTTACCAGAAGAATGTATGTCAGGGTATTATTGACAAAGCTCTGGAATACGGTTACACTGCTGAGATTTTTGCTTCTATGGATGGGGAGAATCTCGGGGACTACAGTCTGGGAGAGGAAAGCATTCTGACATTGCCGAATTTTGATGATTTAAGCGGTGTTATTTTTGCGTCTGAAACTTATCCAAACGAACAGTTAAAGGATCAGATCTATTCCCTGCTGAAAGAAAAATGTCACTGTCCTATCATAGAGATTGCTGTTTATAAGCAGCAGTTTCCTTCGGTTTCCTTAGAAAATAACCATCCTTTTTTTGATATTACAGAACATCTCATCACAGAACATCACTACAAAAATATCTGTTATTTTGGATGTGCCGATGAGAGTTTCTTTTCGGATGCCAGAGAAAAGTTTTACCGGGACGCATTAAAAAAACATGGCATTGCACCACACGCACATTCCATCTATACCGGAACCTACACTGCGCAGTCCGCTGCTGAAGCACTCCGCTTCTTTGAAGAAAATGAAACAAAACCGGATGCGGTTGTCTGTTACAATGATAAACTGGCACTTTTATTAATGACTGCTGCCATCTCTGCCGGTTATCATATTCCAGAGGACCTTGCGATCACCGGCTGTGACCACAGTGAAGAAGGACAGAATCTCACACCTTCTCTCACGACCGTCTCTTTCCCTGTCTATGAACTTGGGGAAGCTTCCGTAGAAAAACTGATGAAATTAATCCATGAGGAAAATGTTCCTGCCATCACTGTGGTACATGCACAGATGGTTCTGGAAAATTCCTGTGGATGCAGTCTTACAAAAGAGACTCCTGCTATTTACTTTGAGCAGAAACTGACCAGTCAGATTGCTTCTCTGGAGTCTTCTATTTTAAGTTCCATGAAAATGTCTGCTGAATTCCAAAATATTGCCGACATAGATGAAGCGATGGATCTGTTGGAGAATTACGTTCATTCTATTCCAAACTGTTCCGAATTTTATCTGTGTCTGTACGCCAACTGGGACAGCGTTTCCCAGCACATACTGGAATTAACGGAAAATGAAATGGATTTTGAGCCAAGTCAGGATGAGATTATTTTAAAATTAAGTCTGCGGGATGGCAAAAGACTGCCGGAATGCAGTTTTACCAAGCGTTCCCTCCTGCCGGAACATATCTACAGACAGTCAGATTCTGCCTACCTTTATTTTCCGCTGTTCTTCAAGAATAAGACTTTTGGCTATATTGCCTTAGCTTACGAGAACAACCGCATTGACTATCACTTCCAGCTCGTGCACTGGTTCATGAATATCAACCAGTTATTAAAACGTTTGAGTGACGCAAAACGTACTTCCATCCTCGTCTCTCACTTGGAGGACATTTACACCAAGGATGCGCTGACCGGACTTTATAACAAACACGGCTATCTGCACCGTGAAACGCTGTTACTTCAGGAAGCTGCAGAAAACCAAAGTACTGTGACCTGTTTTCTGTTTGATTTAAACCGCCTGAAATATATCAATGACCACTATGGTCATAATGAGGGGGATTTTGCGATTCAGGTCATCGGACATGCCCTATCCAGTGTCACCCGTTCCACCGATATCTGCGCAAGATTCAGTAGCGATGAATTTTATCTGCTGACAATGGATTACACAAAAGAAGATGCCGATGAACTCCTCACCCGCGTCTATAAGTACTTAGATAATTATAATAAAATAAGCCACAAGGAATATAAGATCTCTGCCAGCGGCGGCTATGCCCAGTCCACACCGGGTGCATCCCTTTCCAAAGAAGATGTCAAAGCTTTATTTTCCAAGGCAGATGAACATATGTACCAGCAAAAACAGATTTTTCATCAGGATTTGGATAAATAAGCATTGTGACGGTATTCTGTCGGAGATACTCCACAGGTTGCTTTAAAAATTTTCATAAAATGCTTTTCATTGTCATACCCGACTGCCTGACTGATCTCGATAATCTTCATATCGGTTTCGGTCAGGAGTTTTTTTGCCTCTCTCATGCGGATTTCCTTGAGATAATTCACAAAATTGCTTCCGGTATACTGCTTGAATGAGTAGGAAAACAGGGAGTAATTCATGGAAATATAATTGGAGACAACCGCCATATTCAGATCCTTTGCATAATTTTCTTCTATATAATCCACAGCCATTTTGATTTTCTGTACATTCTTGTTCTGGTCATAGCTGCTATTGATCTTCTCATGAAGCTGCAACACAAATTCCATTACCTTGTCCTCGTAGGAATCGATACAATTTTCACTCCAGATTTCTTTGCATTCCAATAAAAGTTCTCCCTCTGTCTCTAAAGCATTCTGATAGGTTTTCTCTACCTCCGTAAAGAAATCTTTCATACAGCTCTCAAAAACAGCCTCATCAATTCTTCCATTTTTCACTTCATAAAAGAACTGATGAAAACTCTTTTCCAGATCGTCTGTATGATCTGTTCCGATCAACTGGACGCGTTGGATTCTGGCTGCCTCCTCTGTCAACTTAGCGGCCTCCGTGATAAGACCTTCCGGTATCTTTTCCTGAAATACACCGTACTGCGCTTCCACTTTATTGCGGACAAATGCTTTCTTTCGCATCATGACAGACTCCGCATATGCCTGACGGATGCTCTCTAAGCCACAATGCGCCGCACTGATTCCAATGTAACCATCCTGCAATTCGTTTTTCAATAAGAGGGAAAGGTTCTCTGCCGGAACAATAAAAATATCATTGTCATTCATATTTTTCATGAAAATATAATTATCGTCGGACAGTTCTCCTCTCTTGACCTGATTCTGGCAGCACACATAATAATTTCCGGTATAAAAATGATCTGCATACTGACTTTCGATTGTGCGCTGTTCCTCCCCGGAAATCTCATCGGAAAGCATCAGGTGCCGCATCTGCTGATAACCAATTTTCTGATTGTTCTCCTCTTTCTCTTTCCGGCTCTCAATCTCTGCATTGAGTTTTTTTAAGATTTCGGTGATTTTTTCACGCTCAATCGGTTTTAAAATATACTCCCGCACCCCGTTTCTTAACATTTCCACCGCATAGGCAAAATCATCATAACCACTGATTGCCACGGTAAGTGGAATATGTTCGAGGCTCTGCATTTTCTGTACCAGTTCGATGCCATCCATCTTCGGCATACGGATGTCCGTAAACATCACATCAATCTCCTGCTCTTTCAGAATTTCAAGCGCAGTCTCTCCATTGTTGCACTCCATAATGGTCTCGATTGGCACACCACTTCGCATAATCATTGTTTTGATTCCCTGACGGATCATTTTCTCATCTTCAACGATCAAAACTGTTTTCATTATCTTCCTTACCCTCTTCTAATCCTGTATCTCTCTTCTGTCACAGTCCCCTGTGCCTTTATTTTTCACTTATGCTCCGGGTCATTTTCCTCTGACTGTCTATGCGTGATTGGAATCCGGACCATAATTTTTGTATAACACCCCAATTTGGATGCGATCTCGATTCCATACTGATCTCCAAATGCAATATGGATACGGTCCTGTACATTTTTCAGACCAATTCCATTGCCGGAGCCTCCGTTGGAATCAATTTTTCCTGCAATCTTTAACCGAAGCTTCTCCACTTCTTCTTCTGACATACCTTTTCCGGCATCTGTGATCTCGATCACACAGTCATCTCCGTCTAAAATGCCCTTGATATAGATATTTGTGTCCTCTGCCATCTGTTCGATTCCATGATAAATGGCATTCTCGACGATCGGCTGCAGGGACATCTTCGGAATCTCCTGTTTTAATACCAGTTCCGGCAGGTTTAACGACAGATAAATCTCATAATCAAACCGCAGATTGATCAGAGCCATGTAGTTTTTAATGTACTCTAACTCCTGCTCCACAAGCACATTTCCTGATACCCACTTCATACTGTAACGCAGCAGTTTCCCCAATGCGGTCACCGCATCAGAAATGGCGTATTCTTCATCAATCTCTGCCATCATCTTAATCGATTCTAACACATTATAAATAAAATGTGCATTGATCTGATTCTGCAAAGCCCGGATCTCAGAATTTTTTGCTAACATCTCACGGTTTAAATTATCTTCCATCAGCTCCTTGATACGTTCCAACATCTTATTGATCTGCGTTCCGAGTTCGCCCATCTCATCTTTGCCACAGTTTTCGATCGCGACATCAAGATCACCCTTCTGTACTTTTCGAATGGACTTTAAGATCTCATAAAACTGCTTTAACAGATGCTGCACAATACGGTTGATAAAGAACGCCAGCAATATGATAAATGCCAGCATGACAGCCACAAACACATCACGCATAAAATATACATTATGAACATTTTTTGTGATATCCTTCACACAGATCAGTGTACCGGAGAGTTCGCGCACCTGCATATAAGAGATTACAAGATTTTTTCCATCCAATTTTTTATAAATGGTCTGTATCTTGTCCTCTGTGGGACGCTGTTTTAAAATATCGTCAAGCAGCGCTGAAGATTCTGTCTGCTCTTTCTGTCCAAAATAGGTTACTCCCTCATCCGAATAAAAGAAACTCCACTCATCCTCAATTCCCTCGTACAGGCTTGGAAACATATTCTCCATCGTCATGGCAGACTCGATCACACCAACTTTTCCATTGGCACTGTCAATAATCGGTGTGACAAGTGAAATAATCTTCCGATTCTGGTTCATCGTATAGGAATTGAAAATATTATCTGTGTAATCAAAATTCCAGCCGACATATTTATCCTGCTTGGACCACTCCTGTTTTTTCATACGGGATGCATTGTATAAAATGGGCATCATCTCCTGCACACTGTCATTCACCGCATAGACACGGACACCATACAGCAATGGGTTATTGTTAACTAACCGTTCCAACGCCGACACTTCGTTATTTTTAAAATCCAGCCAGTCGGCCGTAGAGATTTCTCCCCCAATCGCAGATGCATTCAACATTTGAAGCAGGGAATCATCACTTAAGAAAAACTGTGTGGACATATTGATAGAATCAATCTTTGTCTTGATTCCATCCTCATTCCGCTGCATTGTATATTCCATGTAATCCATGTTCTCCTGCACCGCATTCTGCTCCATAACATAGAACAAAACCCCTGCTAACACCCCGATTGGAATCACCATAAACAGAATGATAATACTGGTAAATTTGATATTTAGCTTTGTATTTCGAAACAGCTCTCTTATTTTTTTCATTCGCTAATTCCCATTTTTTCCTTTGCTGCATTCATTAATACTGTTTTCTGTTTCAAAACTTCCTGATAGCCCATGGCATTCCTTTTTCCCACAAATTCTTCAAATATTTCATCAAACTGTGCTTCATTTGATGCGAGAAGAAGCTTTGGCAGTGTCTCACTCCAGAGTTTGGTACATTTTTCATCCATAGCTGCAATTTCAGGACTTGTCGACAAACTCACATCATACTGTCCATTGTAGACTGTATATTTGCATGCCCACACGAGTAACTGTTCAGTAGCAGGACCTGCCTTCTGCTCCCACTGAAGTTGCATGACATTATTCTGCAGCATCCAATAAGCATCATCTGCGCCGTATAACCTGTCGTAAGTCTCCCGGTCGGAATTTAAAATTTTGCTGACGTCCTCTTTTAATACCGGCTTACCATCCACGATATCGTAAGTAACCCCTTCCACACCGAGATAGATCAACATCTGTCCATGCTCACTCATCATATAGTCCATAAACGCTATGGCGCGTTCCGGATATTTACAATTTTTTGAGATCAGCGTCAATGTCCATCCATTCATATTGTTAGTCGGCAGTGTCGGATCATCCCCATTGGAATTTCTCGGTCCCTCAACCGCCATGTAAATGCTGTCCGGATCATTCTCATACAATGCTTTTTGCTGTGAGATCGTATCACTGTACTGATAGAGCATACAAAAATACCGACCTTTTGCCAGTTTTTCTTCCATCTGTATCCGTGTATCCACAAAGATATCATTGGCAAGCAGCCCTTCCTCCCCCAGTTCACGGAACATTTTTAACCATATAACATACTCTGGGTCTGTATATCTGTCATAATATTTCCCATCCTTTTCCCACGGAACCGCAAGAAAATTCATCAGATATTTGTCAAAGGAAACATTTCCCTGATTATCAAATACATGGGATCCCACCGGGATCAATTTTTCCCCATTCACCTCAGGAAACATCTCTGCCGCTTTCTCCACTGCTGCTTTAAATCCTTCCGGTGTTGTCATATCCGGACTTCCAATTGCCTCATAAATATCTTTACGTACCAGAAACGTCTGATTGGATGTAATATCATCATGCTCTTTCACCTGTTTTGGTGTAACCGTGGAACACGGATATCCATAAATATTGCCATCATCCATTGTATACCAGTTCACCACATCTGCATCTGTGACCTGCCAGAAATAGGCATCATAATCATCTGCAAGTTCATTTAATGCGTAGACCATGTTCTCTTCGATCATCTGGTTCACCTGTGGCTCCCAATACCCTAATGTGATCAGATCAGGCAGAGAATCCGATGCGATCAGTGCATTTAATTTTTCTGTTTCATTCCCGATCGGTGTGATAAAATTAATATTTACTCCTGTCTCCTCTGTAATCTTTTGAGAGACTGCATTCTCTCCCCATGGTGTTGCAAACCAGGAATAATTGACATACCAGTCTAACGTAACAGGTTCTCCGGCATATTTTTCCCATGCAGGCGTGTCCTCATCACCCTGTGAGGTGTCCTCCACCTGAGATGTCTCCACAGCCTTTCCTTCTCTTTCCGCTCCACAGCCCGTCAAAACATTTGTCATCCCGGCTGTCATGGCCACTGCCATGCCCCATGCGATCATTTTTCTGATTCTGTATGTAACCATAAAACTTCCCCTTTATTTCTGTTTCCAAGTATCTTTATCATACCATTTTCTTTCGTTTCCCGCAAACCCCGGCGGATCAAATTGCCTGTTTTCATGACATTTTTCGAGTTCTTTTTACCTTCTTTTTAAACACGCAAAAGCGCTACCCAAATTTTTTGAGTAGCGTTTCTGCTTTTATCTATTTAGAGAAGAATATGGTAAGGAAACTATTTTATGTACTGTCATTATTCTTTTACAGCGCCTGCAGAAATACTGCTGATGATGTATTTAGAGAAGAATGCAAATACGAGTAAAATCGGAATTACAGAAATTGCAACGGCGAGATAAATCGCGCCCTGGTTTGCAGTAATATCTGTTGATGCCCTTAAAGTTGCCATCATAACCGGTAATGTAAATTTCCCGTTTTTATTTAAGATGATCATAGGTAACAGGTAAGCATTCCATCCACCGATGAATCCCATGATACTCATGGTTGCAATTCCAGGTGACATGATCGGGATTGCGATTCTGTGGAATGTATATAACTCGCTTGCTCCATCAATTCTTGCTGCCTCGATCAGTGACGGCGGCATGACGGAAAGTACATACTGTCTTAAGAAAAATACGGTTCCCGGTGAAGCAATTGCCGGAATGATCAATGGGATATAAGAGTTTACCAGATGAAGTTTGGTACATAAGTTATAAAAACCGATCAGACCAAGCTGTCCAGGTATCATCATGAAAATCAAAATCGTCATGAATAATACTTTATTTCCCTTGAATTTATACATTGCCAGTGCATAAGCTGTCATAGCGGAAAAGTATGCACAGAGTAATGTAGATGGAACTGCTACTTTCAAACTGTTCCACATACCTAAAAACAGGTTGAAGTATTTAAATACAGTAGCCCAGTTTTCTTTTAAATAAACACTCGGAATCAGAGTAAATGATTTCATAATCTCAGATCCGCTTCGTGTTGCGTTGACAATCATTAATAAAAATGGAAACATACACACTACACTAAGCAGGATTAGTAAGATATATAAAATTGTTTTTTTGATTTTATATCCTATGCCGTTCATAGTAATCCTCCTTATTTCGTCTTAGATGAAGCCCGTTTTTTTGCACGGCGTGCTGCTGCTTTATCTTCATCCTTGTTAAATACTTTTAACTGTATAATGGAAACAGCTAAAATGATAAGGAATAATACATAGGCAATTGCGGATGCATAACCGGTCTGTGTTGTTCCTGTTGTAAATCCAAATTTATAGAGATACATTACCACTGTGTATACAGAGTTATAAGATGCTCCTGCCGGATTTGACATCAGATATGGCAGATCGAACATCTGTAATCCACCGATCAATGATGTGATCGCTACATAAAGTAACATCGGTCTTAATAATGGTAATGTGATTTTTCCAAATACGGTCCATCTTCCGGCTCCGTCAATTGCTGCTGCCTCGAAATAATCTTTTGAGATTCCCTGCACACCAGCCATTAACATAATAAAGGAATTACCAAACCACATCCAGGAACTGATCACTGCGATAGTCACACCTGCTGTTGCAGATGATCCAAGCCAGTCGACCGGAGTGTAATTTGCACCAAATAACCGATAGATGCCTGCAATAATCTGGTTGAACGTTCCATAACGCCAATCCAATAATGTCTGAAATAAGAATGCAACAGATGTTGCTGCAATTAAGTTCGGTAAGTAATAAATAATACGGAAAATTCCAAGTCCTTTGATTTTGTATTTAATATCACTAAATACAATGGTAAGTAAAAATGCAAGTCCGAGCTGTAATACGATATTCACACCCCAGATCCTTACCGTGTTCCAAAGCGCTCTCCAGAAAAATTTATCTGTGAATACACGCTTGTAATTGTCAAACCAGACCCATGATGTCACGCCAACTCCTGCAATCTTTGCATTTGTAAAACTGAAATATAAGGTTCTTAATACCGGATAAACACTAAAAATACAAAATACAATAACAAATGGTAAAACGAAGAAGTATCCCACGTTATCATATTTTTTCAAACCATTTTTATTCTTTCCCATATTCTGCCATTCTCCTTCTTCATAACTATCTCAGAGGATAGCCATTCTTTTCCTGTACTCTTTTGTCTTTTCTTACAGTCTGCACATTCACTGTGCAGACTGTAAGAAAATGATTTTGGAGATATTTTTATCTGTTTACTGTGATTTCAGGATAGGTTGCTTCAATTGTATCGTAGAAGTCAGAGATTGCTTCATCCTTTGTCTTCTCACCAGTTTTAACAGAAGAGATTGCATTTCCCCAAGCATCGCCGATACCTTTGTCGTATCTTGTTACTTTAGAAGTATCAATGTACTGTGCCTGATCTAACCAGAACTGGTATAATTTCTCACCACCGTAAATCTGGTTCTCATCATCTTTGTGTTTATCAAGAGCTGATTTCAAAGAAACTGTATCACCCTGTGAGTATTCAATCCACCAGTTAGCTGTATCTTCATTTAATGTACAGAATTTTACGAATTCCCAAGCTGTGTCTTTTCTTTCAGACTGAGAAGAAATACCGATATATGTACCACCGTCAAATCCTGCTGCTGGTCCAGAGCAAACGCCCCATAATCCAGATGTCTCGCCTACGTTATCTCTCATAGTAAGTACACCCCAGGAAGGAAGACCAAATGCGAATACAGTTGTTGTATCAAGTCCTTTTGTTGCCTCTGCGAACTGATCTGCATCCCAAACGTTAACGGAATCATCTGCATTAGACTGGATATCTGCTGTTAAGATAGGTACCTCGCCAGCCATAGCCTGATACCAAGGTGTTGACCACTGGCTTGCATATGCTGTTAAGTCATTCTGATATAAGTCAACGCAAAGATCCATGTAATCAATTCTGGACTGGTCAACATTTAATGTTCCATCTACTACCCATGCACTATCACCGGAGAATACGTTCATCTCTGCATCAGAAGAGAAGATTCTGTATCCAGCATCTTTTAATGTCTGAGCTGTCTCTAAGATAGTAGGATAATCTTTGAATAATTTTCCAACTTCGTCCGGATCATCTGTTCCGAATACTTCTTTTGCGATATCTCTTCTGTAGTAGATACCTGCTGGTGTGATCTGGTAAGAGATTGCTCTCTGGATACCATCGTCATCCTGTCCAACCTGCCATACATAATCAACGATCTGATCTGCATAATCCTGTGCATTGTATGGTGCCTGGTTTAAATCCTCGAAGAAACCTGCATCAAAGAAATCCTCTAACATCTTTGGCTCACCAACGATGATATCCGGTTCTTTTTCTCCTGCAAGTAATGCTGTCTGAACTTTTGTTGGGTAATCAGCTGGCTCGATAACCACTGTATCAACCTCTACACCAGTCTGTTCCTGGAATCTCTTACCAAAGTCGATCAAGTCGTTTGATAATGTCCATACAACTAACTTTTCATCGCTGGATGCATTTGCTGTGCTTCCCTTTGTCTCTGTTCCTGCTGCTGCATTATCGCTTGTGCTTGCTGTGTCGCCACATGCTGCCATGGATAATGTCATTGCACTTACGAGCAATACTGATACTACTTTTTTCCAATTCATATATAATCCTCCTTGTTTTACGAAGCAAAATCCGAACCCATTGGTGAGGAGAGGATTTTGCCTCCTTATTGTTCTGCAGAAAAGTGAATTTGCTTTCTGCTGTTACACAACACTTTGTTGTTTGTTGATAATTGAATTATAAGTTCAATCCCCTCTTGTAAAAATGCTTTAAATTTTAAAATGGTGTCTTTTTTTTAGGTGTCCTTTCTCCCATCAGCGCAGATTCTTTTTCTGTTTCTTCCCAGAACTTTTTGTTTTCGTAGTCCGTTGTGATAATTTTCATGCGATATTGTACTATGTGTGTCGTTCTTATCGAACATCAATCTCAATGGATGTCACAAGCCCCTCACGGACATCCACTGCTATTTTTTCTCCTGCAACGCCGCTGCCCACATTGGCAACGCTTCCATTCTGATAGATAAACTTCATGGAAGCAATCTCATAATGTCCCGGAATGTAGTCGGTGACATCTGCAAACTGATACGTTACCTTTGTCTTTCCAAACAGCATGGCAGATACTTTTCCATTTTCCGGAATCAGATATGCCGGTACCGCAGGCTGTGGCGTGAAATGCAGTTCTCCATTTTTCATGGATAAAATATGGCTGCCAAACATCATCTGTTTCCACATACTGATAAACTCGATGGTCGATCCACTTAAGCGTGCCACAAAACCTTTGCCGTGATATGCTTTGTTTGGATTTTTACTGCTTGCGATAAAGGATGAATTCTCATAAATACTTCTTCCATATACTTCCTTATCCAAAAATGGGATCGCAGCTTTGTGGAAATCCTCAAAAAATGCTTCATACATGCCATTTCGGATGAGTTCCAACAGATACTTATATTCCATATGAAGCCAGATGGACTCATTCTCCAGCCAGCCAGGTGTGAAGGCTCTCGCTCTTCCAAGTTCAAAGGATGCATTCTGCAAAGAAGCATTGACCTTATACATGGAAAGTTTTTCATCATAGAGATCACTGTGTCTCACCTGCTCATATAATTTTGCCTTTTTCTCTTTTCCGGTCTTTAATTTCAGATAACGAACCGGTCCTTCCAGGAAATATGGAACTTCACGAACCATAAATTTTAATGGCTTGTAGCCGTCTTTTACTTTCTCATACTCTAAAACTTCATAAGTAAAATAGGTCGGGCAGATACCATTTCCCAATATGCATGCTTTTTCAATTCCGCAGGTTACTGTTTCCAGAAAATCGTTTAAAATTTTTACAACTTTCTCTGTGGAAACAAGATTCTTCACACCGGATATTCCGGAGAATACTTTCTCTCGGTAAGCCTCTTTTGCATCGTTGATCTGATTCCAGAAGGAAAGGATCTCACCCTCTTTCTGAATCTCTTCCTTAGCTGCATAGCTCTGCTTTTTGCAGAAACCGATCGCATCTTTCTCACTTGCATTGATCAGATCAAGCTGCTGTAAGAAATCAGAAAATTCTTCAATCAGTTCCAGTTCTCCCGGATATCGTTTTAATGCCCCGATCGTGTATTCCAACATTCTGGCAAGCTCATAGGTCTCTGCCATGGAAGAACCAAACATGCCCGGCATACCATTTAACGCGTCATACCAGCCAGGTTTTCCACCTTCCATCTCCACACCCATACCGTAAGCGTCCAGCGCGGCAAATTTTGCAGCGCACAGTAACACTAATTTTTCCAGCAGCGTCATCTTTATAACTTCTCCGGACTGACCTGCCTCGCGCACCAGTTTTTCTTCCGTATTTCTGCGGCTCTTCTCATTTAATGCATGATACTGTCTCAGACCATTTTCCGTCTCCTCATAACGTCTGTATCTCGGATTGATATTCACCTGTGAGAGGAAGGTCGTGTAATCTCTCTCATACAGTAATTCCTTCTCTTTTTCCGGGAATACTTCGAGATAATCCTCCACAAGATCGAGATTGTAAGTCCAGTGGTCACTCCAGTAGCCCTCTAAGAAATTGCCGTTCACAAGTCCGTCTGCCTGATCGATGATCTGGGAAAATAACGTTTCTGTCTCCTGCTCTCCACACAGTTCCTCTAACTTCCGGCACAGAGCCCCCGGTGTGAATGGTTTTTTGATATATTCACAAAACTCCTGTTTTTCCTGCTCGGTTGTAAATAAATTTTCGTGAAGAGCCAGCAGACTTTCCGCTTTTTCTTCTGCTACCTGATAAGTCAGTTTTTCCACGCCCAGTGGGTTGTAACCATCTAACTGGATCAGGCTGTAAAATGTTTTGATATTCTCCCTTCCCACAAATGGTGCAAAGAAAGTGTCACATCTGCGGTTCTGGTTGACATCCCTGAAATTTCCATTGCCCTGTGAATAAAACTCCGGCAGCATGGAAAAATAGTTGTAATCTCTTTCCAGATCGCCATGTTTTCTGGAGTACACGTAAAAAATCTTATGGTTGCCAAGTTTGATCGGATAACCACCTCTTAAGACATTATCCATATAAGTATACTGGCAATAAGCATCAAAATCTTTCGACGCTGTCTCCGTTGCGATTCCGCTGCAAAGATGTTCTACCAGTTCTTCTGCCTCTTTTGCTTTTGCGTTAAAATAAACTGCGTCCAGTTTTTTGGCTGCATATGCCTTCAACAGTTCTTTGTTCTCCACCTGTCCAATGATCTCATAGAAACAAATGCTCTCATTCGCTGCAAGATCTGCCTCTGTTCCATAAAAACTACATGGCAACTGGTTCATGGTGATCTGCTCTTTTGCGAGCAGTTCTTTTAATGCCGTCTCTTCAAATCCAATCGGTTTCTGTAAGGAAGTATCATAGGAGAATACAACCGTCGGATCAACGACCGGCTGTAATCTCGTACCATCTGCAAGACATCCAATGGAAAAATTACCCCCCTCCACCTTTGTGACTGCGGCGGTATCTGCCATGCTGGCACGCACGCGGAAATACGGGCGTCCCTCTTTCACATCCTCGACCTGCATCCACGCTTTGGATGTCTGGCACATGTTTTTCATACTGTCAATTCCAACTCCATATGGGATCAGTGCCGGCATACCGTCTAAAACTTCTATTTTGGCATGTTCCCCAGTTGTATTGGTAAGTTCTACCTTACGCACCAGTGCACCGATTTTTTCTCCCGGAAGTGTAAAATAGGTTACCTTTGCATTCATGCCAAGGGATTCATTTGTTTCCTCGATTTTTAATCCATTCATGGCAATTTCCATGCAGTGTGCCTGATTTTCATCTGCAAAAAGTTCCGTCACCCTGTCATCCTTTTTCACAAAAGTACGGAATCCTGTGGTTTTCACATTCTGGCACGCCTGATGCGCCGGATAAAATTCCATGATCGAATGATCTTTATTGTCGACTCCGAAACTGACCACGCACTGTCCACGATTTACATAATAACACCAGATAGGAATTCCCTTCTCTCCGGAAATGCCTGGAAGAAAGCTTGCAAAAGTGCTCTTTTTTCCATAGTTTTCAATTAAAAATTTTTCCTCTGCCATATTCTTCTCCATTCCATTTTTTTGCAATTGTTTTATAATGTAAGATTTGCCTAGGCAAGAACCACTTCGATCTGATGTGTCTCATTGCCAGAAAGTTTCTCGATCATATTCTTAGGAAGAATTGCCTCATGCTGTTTTGGCACAAAATTTATCTTCTCTCCGTCCACCGTTACATCTGCAATCTGATATTCTCCATAATCCTTTTCTTCGCGGTTCAAATAAGTGATCTTCCAGTTTTTGTCTGCGAACTGCAGTGTAAGGGATGCCTTTTTCTCTTCATCAAACTGCTCTTTTAAAAGTTTAGGTTCTAAGATCATATCACCGACCTGACCTCTTACTCCGAACATCTCTGTGATCACCGTCAGCATATACCAGCTTGCAGCTCCTGTCAGATAATGGTACATACCGCGTCCTCTTCCATTGAAGTATTCCGGAATTCCAGGATAGATGCGGCTTACTTCGAAGTTTGCCGACTGTCTGTACAATGCATGCAAAGACTTATAACCTTCCTTTACAAATCCACGTTTGTAAAGTGCATTGGCATACATCACTGCCATATGGGAAAAGACTGCTCCGTTTTCTTTATCTCCATAGGAAAATCCAAACATTCTTCCAAGATCTGTCTTGACTTCCCCGAAATCTGTATTCAGACGGTAGCCACCCACTTTTTCATCATAGAGATAACGGTCTGCACTCTTCGTGATCTGCCGGATCTGTTCGTCTGTCGCAGTGCCAGCCATGATGGAAAATACCTGACCGGTTAACATCATGCGGACACCGGTTTTTGTATCTCCTTCTACCTGACGTCCATGATTATCATAGTAACCGTTAAACCAGCCGCTTTCTTCCGAATCCTTTACCCACTCATTTTTCCGGATATGCTCCATTAACCACTCCGATTTGTGACGCAGGTTTTCAGTCAGTTTTTCAATGGAGATCTCTACTTTTTCTCCGCTTGTGTCATGCTCACACGTATGTAAATATTCCTCTAATACATGCAGCTTCTTATCAACAGAATCGTATAATGCCGGATTATCTTCCAAAAGGATCACAATCTCTGCCAGAATGGAAACCGTTTCTTTTCCGGTTTTCTTCCGGTATGCTTCCAGCAATTCTGCAATATCGGCAAGGTTGCCTGCATAAGCATTGGAAAATGCCACGCTCTCGCCCTTCTCAGAAGCCATATCCAGCGCATCATTCCAGTCTGCGCCGCGCAGTCTTATGTTATTGTGTTCTCCAACTTCATAAAAAGCGGTAAGATTCTGTAACAGCAGATGCTCTAAAATCGTGCCCTCTTCCCGCACGCCGCGCTTGGTCTTCTGCCAGCAGCCATAGGATTCATCCCACAGTGTATCTGTCCTGGTTCCTCTTGCGATCTGTTTGTCTTTAAAATAAGCAGCCTCTTTTTCTAACAGTTCAAGATCTCCGGTCTGGTCAATATAAAACTTTGTTGTGATCATTGGCCATACACCATGATCCATCCACACTCTTGTGATATTATTCCGGTCTGCAACAAACTCTCCCTGTTTACTTCCGATGATCGTTGCATTACTTCCATCTACACGGACACCGGCAAAATTATCAAGCAGCATCTGTCTTACTCCATCCGGATTCATGATCAAAAGTGCCAGACAATCCTGCCAGAGATCACGCCAGCCCCTTCCTCCCTTTCCGTAATCATGATGCGGAAGGAATGAGCAGCCATAAATACGGCGCAGGATTGGCTGAAAACTTACCCAATGCATAAACTGGTTGAAATCCGAATCTCCGGTATGATAAGCGACATTTACTTTTTCCTGCCAGTATGCCTTTGTTTTTTCCAGTTCTTCCAATACCATCTCTCTGGTTGTATAAGTTTTGGAAAGATTCCTGATCTCCTGAATATCTTCTGTGATTCCGGTAAAGATCAGATAACTGCATTCCTCTTCCGGCTCTAATGTGACCTCTGAAAAATGAAGACCTCCAACTGCCTCTAATCCTTCGATCCTTGTTCCTGCTTTGACACCCTCTGCTTTTTTTACAATGGCATATGGTCTCTCAAAGTTACCGCCCTCTCCGACAAAATCCTCTGCTGTCGGATAAAAATCTACCGGCTTTTCTCCATTGCCACTCCAGCCCACGCAGTAATAAGTCATATGATTGACCTGATGTCCTCTCTCATCGAAAGACAATGTCGATGTCACCAGAACGCCTGTGTCTGTCGTTTCAATTCTATGTAATAAAGATGTTACATGTCTGTGGTCACGGATATTGTCCGCGCTTCTTCCATATAATGGTATCGCCGCCGTTGGTGTAACTGTCTGTGCCATGCGTCCTGTGTTTGTGATCGTCACCAGCATGACCTCAACGTTTTTCTCTACTGGAATAAAAGAAAGTATTTCTCCGCGAAGCTGATACTTTTTGGATTCCCTTGTCGTCTTCTGCCACATAAATCCGGCTGTCACTTCACTGTCATCCTGCATTTCCGTAAATTTCTTACTTAACGCTTCTGCTGCATTACCAGTCAAAGACCAGCTTCCGATTCCCTTCACATTGCACCAGAAGTTTCTGCTGTTCCGGTTATTGACAAGATTTTCTGCACTTACCGGCTCCAGTAAAAATGTATTCTGATCTATCTTCGCATCACCGCCGAGATTCGGTGTTAAGGAACTTTTCAACCCTGCTTCCCCTGCAATTGGAAAATAAAGATAGCTGATATTTTCCGCTTTTTTCAAATGGAATGTTCCCTGTGTATCTTCAAATTGATATCCTTTCATCCTGATCCTACCCTTCCTACTTTGATATTTTTATTCTAAAAAAAGCAAGGCACAAAAAAAGGATACTCTTTTTCAAAAAGGTATCCTTTTTTTATATCTTACCGGATGAGACCGTTCTCATATTCACAGATCACTTTTCGTTCTCCTGCAAAGGTCACCGAATCTCCCGATTCATTAATAATATGGTTCATACCCGGATATCCGGTCAGCATCACAGTACAGATATTGTGTACTTTCACTCCATTCTTATCCGGCACCTCCATGGCGGTATCAAGTTCCACGGACACATCCCGGTTATACAGGTAAACACCAAGCCCCCATGCTTCAAACGCATCCACAGCGCCATCCACATAAAAAGAAGCGTACCCATTCTTCTGTCCCTCATGGCTCATCCAGACCTCCTGGGTTGGAACATCATATGGGATCTCGCTCTGATACATATACACTTTTCCGTGATCTCCATTCCATACCGTCTGATACTGTTCAAAATGTTCTACCATCAGCGCATACATCGTGACCTCATCTCCGTTGATGATGATTCCATTTTCTGCCTTGTTTTCTTCCCACGCCACATTGTCTCCGTGGTCTGCACGCCATACCCAGAAGTTATCCCCGACCACATGGCTGCTGTTGATCGTAGCGCAACACTTGACGCTTACCGGTGTGTCTGTATCTGTTCCTCCGACACGGAAAAACAGATCGCTTAAATAAATATTTTTCCCATTATCCTCGGATTTCTGGTCCCCGCTGCCAACGACAAGAAGATTGTCCGATTTTGTTTCCCCGGCATCAAAAAGCAGTCCTGCAAGGATCAGTCCCTGTACATCCCCTGTTTCCAGACAGACATTTCCTTTTGCTGCACGCAGGGTTGCCAGTCCCATGCCAAGCACGATCGTATCCGGGCGGTTTACGACAATCGGTTCCTCAAGGTCATAAATTCCAGGTGTCAGAAGCAGATTTTTTCCTTCTTCCAATGCCTGATTCATCGTCTCTGCCGTATCTTTCTCCGGCTTTGCAACGTAAAACTGGTCAATCGGGATTTTTTCTCCCTCACTGCCATTTTCCCAGGAAACACCGACAGCATTTTCCCGCTCTTTTGGCACATAGACCATATAACCTTCCTCATCGTCATAGATCAAAAATGGTTTTTCCTGCATGGCTTCAGTCTTCTCCACCTCTGTATACGGAACGACCGGCCAGGTTCCGGTTGGATTTTTTCCTTCTTCAGTACCGACAAAGACCATATTCCAGTTAGAACCCATCCACGCTTTCCAGTTACAGTTTCTGGAAAGCCACTGCTGCTGTGAGCCGGAATCCGTCATCAGATCGGTATTGGAGTCCGCCAGAAATCCACCACTGCACCATCCGTATTCATCATGTAAAAATAATGCACCATCGACCTGCACTCTCCGCATAAACGTTGCCTGTGAAACCGCCCACATGGTATTTGTTTCCAATTCCATATTCTCTACTCCGCGCCAGAAATTACAGCATGCATTGTGATTTGACGGATCATCTGAAAGCCATCTTGCGGTGCATTGCAGACTCTGTAATTTTGTGTCTGTCGGAAGTTCTCCAAGTCCTGCCACCTGTGTGTAAAACCCAACATTCGCCTCGATCGTTTCATCATACTCTCCCGGCATAAAATAGATGGCATAACGCTCCTCTCCAAACTGATTTGCTTCCTGTTTCTCATAAATAGCATCTAATGTTTCTGCCACCTGCTTTGGATCATCCTCCGGCGAAAAGATATAGGTATTCCCGCCAAATAATTCTGTGTGAAACTCTGTATCCCTTGTAGTCATATCTTTTGTATCCATTTTACTGTTTTCCTTTGTTCCGCACCCCATCATAAGCATACAGGCTGCCCCGAATAGAAGCAGCATTTTCCCATAGTGTCTCTTTTTCATGTTTTTTTCCTCCCTGTCCCTTATCAGCATAACGGTATCCGGGCACAAAAAAAGGACTCCTTTTTTCACAAAGGTATCCTTTTTTCATATAGAAATATTTTTTAAAAGTACTCCATCATAAAATTTTTCTTCGGATAAAAAATCTGCCCGAGGGTTCCATTCTGCATTACTTTCTGATCCAGTATCTCTACCGAACCATAATCTGATATCTCACCCTCTGCAAACCCCCGGAAAATGCCGTGTGCGAAATCTGCAATATCCATGTTGATCTGTGGTATCTGATCCTGCGGCATACGCTCAATTGCAGTCAGTGTACTGTTGGTAAATCGAATCCAGTAACTGCCGTTATTTTGTGGTAATACAGAATCTGTTATCCCAAGGATCAACTGTCCGTTTCCCCGGTAAGCCGCCTTTTTTAGCACACGCTCCACATTCACCACTCTCACCATGCCAAGCAGTATCTGATTTTCAGAAAAAGCTCCCATAGACCATTCTTTTACCAGATATTCCATCGTCTCGCATGCAGGAATCGTAAAGAGCACTCTCACATGATCACTTGCCATTGTTTTTACCAGTGATAAAAATCCCTGAAGTCCTTCTTTCTCTGCATAAACTAACCGGGTGCAGACAACGATCCGCCCCTCATCCCGCATTTCTTTATGGATTGTAAAATAAGCTGCCGGCTTCCGGTTACCCCGGTAATACAGATAGGTAAACTCCTGATTCTTATACGGATTAGCTTCTGTCACAAACGCATATTCATAACTTTCATTATGGATCATACCGTTATACTTTACTTCCCATGCTTCGTACAACTGCTTTACATCCGAAAGCACCTGTTTCCGGTTGGATTCATCCACCAATACAAAATATCCATCTTTCAGATCAAAAGAAGGAATCATGGACAAAAGATAATTACACTGCTTTCCGAAACATCCCATCTCAAAGCCGAATTTCCGATAATACAACATTCATCTACACAAGATCACAGCATAAATTGTGCCACCACATAATTATTTAAGTCCATCCCTTTGTCAGTCAGATAAATCCTGCCCTCACGTTTTAAGAGCAGTTCTTCCTGCTGCAAATGATTCAATGCGTCTCCGTAGACTGCCTCGATCGGAATGCCAAATGCCTGCGTGAATTCTTCCCGGTAAAATCCGTCCCTCATGCGGAGACCCAAAAACATAAATTCCTCCATCTGCTCGTTCCTTGTAGTCTGCTCTGCTGCCGCATGCAGGTTTACTGCCGGAACCAGTATGTGCGTGCCGTCAGCAGAAGAAACCGCACTGCCTGTCACACCTTCTGTTAACGGATACTGCATATAGCAGTCGTGAATATTTTCACATTCTGACAGATACGTGTATAGATCCCTCATATTGGAATACCGTACATTATCGATCAGGGAAGATGCACCAAGTCCCACACCGAGATAATCGACACGTTTCCAGTAACCGATATTGTGTCTGCACTCATATCCCGGCTTTGCAAAATTGGAAACCTCATACCAGTGATAACCAGCCTCTTTTAAAATGTGCTGTGTCATCTTCGTGGTCTGGTACTCCTCCTCCTCCGTTGGAAGGGATTCCGTCTGCATGCCCGCCTCCTGCCTGACTGCATCAAATTTATAAAGATCATAAAAAGGTGTACCTTTTTCTATGATCAGCGAATATGCCGAAATATGCTCCGGTTTTAATTGCAATACACGATGCAGCGAATCACAGAAAATTTCCGGTGTCTGTCCCGGCAGAGAACTCATAAGATCAATGTTAATATTCGTAAATCCATGCTTCCGTGCCATATCATAGGTCTTTAGAAACTGCTCGTAAGTATGTATTCTGCCAAGTATTTTCAACTCGTCATTATGTGCTGACTGTAGTCCGATGCTGAGACGGTTGATCCCTATCTTACGGTAAACTTCAAATTTGTGTTCCGTAACTGTACCCGGATTACACTCGATCGTGATCTCCGCATCCCGATCCACAGTAAAATTCTTATATACAGCTTCCATGACCGCCTGCATAGACTCTTCTCTCAGCCAGGAAGGTGTGCCCCCTCCGATAAAAATTGTCGTAATGCGGCGTCCCTTATACTTAGCTCCATAAAAAACCAGCTCTTTCTGCAGCGCAGCGACATATGACCTCTGCGTCTGTTCGTCTGCAGAAAAAGAAAGGAAATCACAGTAATCACATTTTTTCACACAAAA
>ERZ857955.506-NODE-506-length-44750-cov-12.509453_pt1 | contig 44750 bp, 24 predicted proteins | sample MGYA00519956_ERZ857955 | MGnify/ENA primary metagenome ERZ857955 (study PRJEB31778, sample SAMEA3449378) | human gut metagenome | biome: human gut; feature: human-associated habitat; material: faeces | place: United Kingdom | collected 2010/2012 ...
GCGTCGAACCATGCGCCCCAGTTCAGGCTGACGACATAGCCGCAGAAGATGATGGCCAGGCCGGCGCCGATCGAGTGGGAGGTGTTCCAGACCGACATCTTGGTGGCGAGCCGCTCGGGGACGATCCAGTGGGTCATCAGTCGCGTGCAGGGCGGGACGCCCATGCCCTGGAACCAGCCGTTGAGTACCCAGAAGATACCCAGCGCCAGCACCGACGAACTGAACCCGAAAAGCAGGTTGCAGATGCCGCAGAAGACGAGCCCCGTCACCAGGAAATAGCGTGCGTTGCTGCGGTCGCCCCAGATGCCGTTAAAGAATTTGGAGAGCCCGTAGATCAGTCCGTGGAGCGTGAGGAACAGGCCGAGGTCGGATTTCGAGATGCCCATCTCCTCGTTGAGATAAGGCATGGCGATGCTCAGGTTCTTGCGCACGAAATAGAAGAGCGCATAGCCGAAGATGCACATCGCCATGGTGCGGAATTCCCAGTATTTAAAACGCTTGACCTGTTGGTCGGTCATGCCGTCATAGGCCGGATTGAGTTGTTTTGCAGACATTTATTCAGGTTGGTTCGGGTTTTACTTCAGGTTGGTGCGGTGGCTGCGCATCGCAGCTTCCTGCAGGGCGTGGATCGCATCGCGCGACCACGGCAGGCCGATGAATTCCGACGGGTAGTCGGTCTCGATGATGTCGGGTTCGGCGACCAGCTCGCGCAGGTAGGCCACACGGCGGTCGTAGGGGTTTTTCACCTTGTCGGACGAGCCGGTGATCGAGGTCATCGTCATGACACCCTCGGCGTGCAGCAGGTCGTAGACCGGTTGCAGGTCGGGGTTCACGGCCAGGCGGATATAGGCCATGATGTATTTCCAGGGGATGGGCGATGCGTCGTAAGCCCTGAAATGTTCCATCGAGCTGATCTCGACGCAGAACATGACGTTGCGGATGCCGTGCTCCCAGTAGTAGAGCGCCTCTTCGACGGAGCGGACGCTCAGCATGATGTTGTGGTACATCGACCAGTCGCCGCCCGGCTGCAACTGCTTGATATAGTAGTCGAGGCTGGCGCGGCGCACCTCGTCGCTCACGCCTCGGGTGTTGATGTACTTGTTGTCGAAATTGAAGACGACCTTGTCCTTGCCCCATTCCAGCAGGTCTTTCAGGCGCGGGATCTTGTAGGGGGTGACGTTGCGGTCGCGGTCTACGAGGCAGAACTGTTGCAGCTCTTCGTAGGTATAGTCGGCCACGCGCCCCTTGCCGGTGGTCGTGCGGTCGATCGTCAGGTCGTGCATCAGTACCATGACGCTGTCGCGGGTAAAGCTGAAGTCGACCTCGAAGAAGGTCGGCATCATCGACAGCGTCTTTTCGCACGATTCGATGCAGTTTTCGGGATAGCCGGGCATCATGCCCCCGCGGTGTCCGCTGACGATGATGTCACGGCCGGGGTCATAGGTGAAATAGGCTTGCAAATCCTCGATCGAATTGATCGTCACCGTGTGCAGTTTTGGGGCCTGGGCGCACGCGGGCAGCACGGCGGCGCAGCATACGGCCAGGAGCAGGAGAAGGGGGCTCGGTCTTTTCATTGTACTTCGGGGGTTTTGGCGATGATACGTTCCACTTCGTCGTAGGCCTGTGCGGCGAGCGGCAGCAGCGGGTCGGTGTCGGGAAGGGAGGCAATGCGGGCCAGGGCGGCCTTGACGCCTTCTTTTATGACCAGACGGCGCATTTCCACGCTCTGCACGTCCTCGGGGTTGTCGTAATGCAGCGCGGCGCCGACGCCCAGCAGCAGGTCGGGCGTGCCGATACCGTAGCGGCGGGCCGTGAGGATGGGCCTGACGAGGCGGTCGCCTGCCGAAAGCTTGCGCAGCGGCTCGCGTCCCACGCGGGTCACGTCGTCGCAGAGGTAGGGGTTGCGGAAGCGCCCGATGATCTTGTCGATATAGGCGAAGTGGGCGTCGCGGTCGAAGCCGTAGAGCGCCACCAGCCCCCGCCCGCTTTCGCGCATGGCGGCTTTCACGATGGTATGGATATGTTCGTCGGAGATGCTCTGGCAGATGGTCATGTAGCCTTTCATCCGTCCCAGGTAAGCCGTGATGGCGTGGCCGGTATTGAGCGTGAAGAGCTTGCGCTCGATATAGGCGATCAGGTTGTCGGCCGGATTCATGCCGGGGATTTCGGGCACGGCGCCCTTGAATGCGGCGCGCTCGACGTTCCATTCGAAGAAGCGTTCGACGACCACGTCGATCGGGTTCTCGCTCTTGACCGGCGGCACGATGCGGTCGACCGAGCAGTCGGGGAAGCCGACGTACTGCTCGCACCAGTCACGCTGGGCCTCGTCGAGGTGCTTGAGGACAGCCTCCCGGAGCTGTGTGGTGGCGCGGACGCCGTTTTCGCAGGCGATGACATTGAGCGGCTCGGTGACGCCTGCATCCCTGCGTGCGGCGATACCCGCCGCGATGGCCCCGGCGATGCGGGGCAGCACGGTCAGCCCCACCGCCGTGGTGACGAGTTCCGCCCCGGCGATCTGGGCGGCAAGTTCCGGGCTCCGGGAGTCCATTGCCGAAATGTCGGTAATGCGCATCTGCTCGCAGACCGTGTCCATGATCTGAACCGTATAGGCCCTGTCCGAGTTGATCCTCGCGACGACCTGTTCGTTCACATCGGCGAATACCACATGGTAGCCCGCCTGTTCCAGCACGGCGCCGATAAATCCGCGGCCGATGTTCCCGGCTCCGAATTGAATAGCTTTCTTCATTGCATTCGTGGTTTAAATATAGCTTCTGTAACAAAATACCGTATCGGTTGCCGCGGCCCGTCGCAGCGCTGAGCCCCGGCGGCGTATGCCCTGCGCCCTATTCCCAGAGTATGCGGGTGTAATACCTGCCCTTGCCGAGGATGCAGTTCGTGAATTCGACCTGCTCGCCCTGCCTGATGTCGATGCGCAGCACCTGCCCCGCATAGACGGGCATGGGATAGTCGTAGGAGGCCGGACGGACGGCGAAACGCAGGTCGGACTTGTTGGCGATCTCGAACGTGCGTTTGGTCTTGTTGACCTGGCGGATCTCGCGGATTTCGAGCGCAGCGTCTATCATCTGGCCGATGTACTCCCCGCGCCCCATCAGGTTGCCGTCGAAGCAGGCCAGGGCCCGCCCGGCGAGGAGTGCTTCGTGGATCGCCCCGGCCGTGCGGGCGGTGGCGAAGACCAGGGTCATCGGACGGCTGCCGCGCACGGGATAGATGCTCCCGCTCATATAATGTATGTCGCTGTTGGCGAACGGCACGAGGCCGTACTGAACCGCGTAGTCGAATGCGCGGGGATAGGATTCGGTCTTGTTGAACACCTCGACGCCGCGGAGTTTGCCCTGGGCGATCAGACGTTCGTGGACGGGATAGATGTCGCTTTTCCGGTCGGGGTAGCCGGGATGGTTCCACAGCAGGAAGGCGCCCTGGCGGCAGGCCTCCTCGACGGCCTGCATCTCGTCCTCGACGTCGAGTTTGTCGGCATCCCGGATAAAGAGCGTGCAGATGTGCCCCAACGGCTTCTTGCGGGTGATTTCCGCACCGGGGATCACGATCATCCCGATCATGTCGCCGCGTGCCTTGGCCAGTTCGTAGGGTTTATTGAGGCCGCAACGGATGATGTCGGCGTTCTTGTGCACCTCGATGTGGTCGGTCATGGCGATCGCGTCCAGTCCGTCGTTCCACGCTTCGTTGACCCGGCCGACGGGCCACACCTGTCCGTCGGAGATGTCGGAATGGACGTGGAAATCGCATTTGAGCGTGATATAGCCGCCGATGTCGGGTATGCGGAGGTATTGGCGGTAGTTCTGGCGGCTGACGGCCTCATGGACGTGGACATCGTCGTTATGCAGTTGTGCGGCGGCGGTCAGGGCACAGAAAAGGGCAAAAAATGCGAGGGTAAGGTTTTTTCTCATCGGTCGTGTAGTTTGGTCGTGTCATATTAAATACAACCGATCGCGGGAAACCACCTAACCGGATTACAAAAAAATTAAAAAAGGCACCGGACATTGTTTCGTTCGGCGAGAATGTTTATTTTTGTACCGAATCTGATTATCCGATGGAGAAAATCTCGCTTATATCACGGGTTCGCGCGGGCGACCGCAAGGCGTTCGACGAACTGTGCCGGAAATATTACGCCATGCTGGTTTCCTATGCCCGCCTGTTCCTCAAAGACGACTGGGCCGAGGATGTGGTGCAGGACGTGTTCTACAACGTATGGCAGCGGCGGGAGACGCTCGACGATTCGAACTCGCTGTACAAGTACCTGCTGCGTTCGGTCTACAACCGCTCGCTCAACTACCTGGACAAGAACAGGCGCGCCGGTGAATACGGCGCCTACTACCGGGAGCGCATCGCCGCGCTGGGCAGTTCGTACTATGCACCCGACAACAGCCCCGTCGTGCAGAAACTCTACAACGACGACCTGCGCGCCAGCCTCGATGCGGCCATCGAGTCGCTGCCGCCCAAATGCCGCGAAGTGTTCCGTCTGAGCTACATCGAAGACCTTTCGAACCGCGAGATCGGCGAGCAGCTGGGCATTTCGCCCCGCACGGTGGAAAACCACATGTATGCGGCGCTCAAGCAACTGCGCCGGAAACTCTCCAAGGAACAACTGTTGCTGCTGCTTTCGCTGCTCTTCATGCGGGGCGTATAGGCCGGAGCGGCACAGACCCCAAGGCGTCGGGATACATAGTATCCCGGCGCTTTTTCGTTTGATCCTGCTCCCGATTTTTTCAATTTCCGGTAAGTGGTTTGGGCGGGTCGACTGTATGTATCTATGAACACCGCCTAAACTACACGACCGATGGAAACGACATTTCCGAAGGCGCCTTCAGCCGCCGACCACACCCTCATTCGCAGAGGTGCCATGAATTTGATATATAAATATATCGTATAATTTACCTGCGCGATGGCTTTAAGTATGTTTTTCTGCCGTCAGAGCCGGTACGCGACAGCCGTACGAAAGGTTTGCCCGCGCCGGGCAAACCCTGCAACCCGTATTTCCACCAACCAAATATTTCTTAACCAACAAAACAAAACCATGCGAAAAATTTTTCTTTTCACAGCAGCAATGCTGGCGATCGCAGGCTGTTCGGAGGACAACACGCATCCGAAGGTATCCCCCGTGGACGAACCTTCGGCGGATGCCGTGACGATCCTTGCGACGATCGATGCGATCCCGTCCGCTACCGGGGACGGCGAGGCGTATGCTCCCCTATGGCAGGAAGGCGACCAGATCATCGTCGGCTACAAGGGGGTGTCTTATGTGTACGAAGCCTACGACGCCGGCAACGGTGTCGAGTTCCATCCGGTGGCCCTCTCGCTGCCCGCGGACGCACGCGGCGAAGTGACGGCCTATTTCAAGGCCATCGACGGCGTATTTGCGGTCGGTGCCGACCAAACGGGCGCTACCCTGCCGATGTATGCCTATGCGGCCGACGCCGCACCCGCCCTGGGCAGCCTCGGCCTGCACTTCAAGCCGCTGGCTTCGGTGCTGTCGCTCACGATCGGCGAGGAGGCTTCGAAGACCATTTCGAAAATCACGCTCGAACCGGTCGACCCCGACGGTGTGGAGGGGCACCTGGCCGTATCGGAGGCCGTGGTCGATCCCCGGACGGGGGCGGTGACCGTCGGCGAGGAGGCCGCGGTGTCGGACATCCTCACGATGGAGATCGGCGAAATGTCGCTGGTGCAGGCCCAGACGGTGAATTTCCTGATCGCCAGCGGTACGAAGGTGGACGGCGGGCTGAAGGCGACGATCTCCTGTACGGACGGGAGCGTCTTCGTCAAAAACCTGTTCGAAGGGCAGGAAGTGGCCTTTGCGGGGAACTGCGTCGGAGCCGCGACCGAGCTTTTCTTCCGGCTGAGGATCGCCACCTATGAAGACATGGTGAACTTCGCGCAGGAGTGCGCCGACGACAACGGCGGTGCCATCGTCGACCTCCAGGCCGACATCGACATGCGGAATGTCCCGTGGACGCCGGTCGAGAATTTCACGGGGACGTTCAACGGCAACGGCCACCGTATCTACAATATCAACGTATCGGCCGACGGGCGTTATGCCGGGTTCTTCGCCTATGCCAAGGGAGCGATCTCGGATGTGGTTTTCGGGTCGAAGGACGGCACGTCCTATGACGGGACGAGCCGCATCGAGCTCAAATACAGCGCCGACACCGATACGTGGTGTTATGCGGGCATCGTCGCACAATCGAACAATACGCTCACCGGTGTGACCAGCTTCGTACCCGTGACCGTCTCGGCGGATTCCCGATGCAAGTCGCGCACGGGCGGCATCGTCGGCAGCCTGTATAACGGGAAGATGAGCGGCTGCAGGAACTACGGCGCGGTGAGCAACGTGGCGACGGCGGGCGTGGCGAGCTATGTGGCCGGCATCGCGGGCATCGTCGACGGCTCGGGCGACGCGGCCGGGGCGATCACGCTGGACGGATGCCACAACCACGGCCCGGTGATGACTTCGCTCGGGCTGGGCAACGCCGTGGCGGGAATTACGGCCTCGGTGATGAAGACCGCGGTCAATACGACCATCAGCAACTGCACCAATGCGGGCGAGATCCGGTTCGACAACGCGGGCGCGTCGGCAGCCCACCGCATCGGCGGTATCGTCGCCTATATCGTGGACAGCTGCCCGACGCTGGTGATCGACAACTGCACCAACAAAGGCACCGTTGTCTCGAACATGAACGGCAACTGCTTCATCGGCGGGATCGCGGGCGTGAACTATGCGGCGGCGATCCGGGATTGCACGAACGAAGCCGAGGTGAAATTCGTGCAGGCCAATGCCGCAGGCGCGGGTTACCTCTGCATCGGCGGCATCGCGGGGCAGACGTACAGCGGGGCGAAGGTCACGGGATGTGCCAACAGGGCGGCCGTCAGCTCCGACAAACTGCAGGTGACCCGCATCGGCGGTATCGTCGGTACGCACAACGCCAGCACGATAGACGACTGCTCGAACAGCGGCGACATCACCCTGGCCTATACGGCGACGGCCAACAACTGGGAGGCCGCAGGCGGCATCGTGGGTTTCTACGACGGCACGGACGGCACGGCGGTGACCAACGGCTGCACGAACAGCGGCAAGGTCTGGGCGACGGTAAATTCCAGCAACGCCAATATCGGCGCCGGAGGCATCGCGGGCATCATCAAGTCGGGCAATGCGACCAACAACACCAACGACGGTGCGGTCTGGATGCACAATGCCCAGGCGGGCAAGAGCTCCTATGCGGGCGGCATCGTCGGCTACGACTACAATACCAAGGACAAGTCGGCCGTCACGGGCAATGTCAACAACGGTGCGGTACAGGCCACCGTCGAGGGCACTTCGGCGCTGCTGGCGGCCGGGGGCATCATCGGGCGCAACGACGTGGGCGCCGTGTCCGGATGCAGGAATTTCGGCGCGGTGGCATGTGCGCTGCATGCGGGGGCGCTCGTGGGCTGGAACAAGAAAAGCGTGGAGGACAGCGCCGCAGGCGGTTCGGTGAACGGCACGGCACTCACCGGGACGAACTATGCGGAACTGGCGGTCGGCTTCCAGGACGGGGGCTCGTCGTCGGGCATCACCTTCGGGGAGAAATAGCCCGGCAAATCATTAATTACTTAACTGAAAGAAACCTATTATGAAAAGAGTCCTTACGACACTTTTGAAAAGTGTATGTATAATTGCTCTGGTGCTGTGCGGGATGGACGCGCAGGCGCAGGGCAACCTCGTAACGGGTGCGGTCAGGGATGCGAAGGGCGAACCGGTGATCGGCGCCACCGTCATCGTGAAGGGAACCGCAACCGGCGCGACATCCGGGGCCGACGGCCGCTATTCGATCCAGGCGGGCCCCGATGCGACGCTCGAATTCAGCTTCATAGGCTACAAGAAACAGGAGGTGCCCGTAGGCACCCGCTCGGTGATCGACGTTAGGCTCGAAGAGGATGCGCTGATGGTGGACGACGTGGTGGTGATCGGTTACGGCACGCAGTCGCGCCGCACGATCACGGCCGCAGTTTCGAAGGTGGACGGCGAGAAACTCGCCGGCGCCCCGGTCAACTCCATCGGCGATGCCCTGAAGGGACGTGTCGGCGGCGTGCGCGTATCGTCGGCCGACAACCAGCCGGGTTCCGACCCCGTGTTCCTGATTCGCGGCGGTTCGTCGATCAACCAGTCGAACGCCCCGATCATTATCATCGATGGCGTGAACCGTGAAATGACCGGCCTGAACCCCAATGACATCGAGTCGATCGAGGTGCTGAAGGACGCCGCTTCGGCGGGTATCTACGGCGCCCGCGCCTCGAACGGCGTAATCCTCATCACGACCAAGAAGGGCAGCATGGCACGGGGCCCGCAGGTGACATTCGAGGCGCAGGCCGCATGGACTTCGCCCGCCGTGAGGTTCGACCTGATGAACGGCGGCGACTACCTGCGCACGATGCGCACGATGCTGAACGAATACCCTTCGACCTACGCCTACGGCTCGGGCATCCTGACGGGCGCCAACTCCGCCGGTATCGGCAACGGCGACAATTCGGTGTGGACGCCCAAATTCGTGGATACGCCGGCCGATGTCCCCGCAGGCTGGAAGGTGATGGTCGACCCCATCGACCACTCGAAACTGATCGCCTACCAGGACAACGACCAGCAGAAGCAATGGTTCGACGACTCGTACTGGATGAACTACTACGTCGGCGTGAACGGCGGCAACGACAAGGTGCAGTATGCCGCGTCGGCCGGCTACACGAAGGACGGCGGCATCGGCATCAACACCGATTTCTCGCGTTTCACCTTCCACGGCAACACCTCGTTCAAGATACTCAGGAACCTGAAGGCGACGACCGTGTTCGACTACTCGGAAACGAAGGGCAACACGCTCCCCTCGTCGGGTATCGCCACCTACTGGACGACCGTGGGCCGCGGCATGTTCATGCCTGCCACGCACCGCGACTACCTGGACGACGGCACGCCCGCCCAGGGAACCAACAACACGACCATCTCGGCCGCATGGTTCGACCGTTACTATACGAGCAACTACACGGCACGCCGCATGACGGCCAATTTCAACCTCGAATGGGAAATCGTCGACGGGCTGCGCGCCGTGATGCAGGTTGCCAACCACAACTATTACAGGATCGACAACCAGCGCCTGGCGGGCAACGCAATCTCCAACCAGCGCCGCACCTACGAGAAGTGGGGGCAGACCAACCGCTTCAGCACGCAGGGCTACCTGAACTACCGCAAGACCTTCGCGCAGGATCATACGATCGAGGGCACGGTCGGGTTCGACTACATGAAAAACACGGTCAACGGCCTTTCGCTGACGGTCACGGGCGCCGATTCGGACAAGGTGCCGACGCTGGCCGCAGGGACGGACGCCACGGGCTGGGCGGACACCAACACCAACGAGGCGCTCTCCTCCTATTTCGGGCGCCTGAACTACGACTACAAGAAGAAGTACCTCTTCATGTTCACGTTCCGCGCCGACGGCTCGTCGAAATTCGCCGAGGGAAACCGCTGGGGATATTTCCCTGCGGCGTCGGCCGGCTGGGTGGTCTCGGAGGAGAAATTCTGGAACGTGCGCAATTTCAACAGCTTCAAGATACGCGCCTCGTACGGCCTGACGGGTAACAACTACATCGGCCTTTACGATGCCTACGGAGGGTTCGGCGCAACGTCGATCTACAACGGTGCGAGCGCCATCCTGCCCACGGCGCTGCCCAACATGAGGCTCAAATGGGAGACCACCCATCAGCTGGACATCGGCGTCGACATGGGATTCTTCAACGACCGCATCCGCCTGATGGCCGACTATTACAACAAGAAGACCACCGACCTGCTCTTCAGCGTCACGCTGCCCGATACGTCGGGTTACGGCTCGGCCCGGCAGAACGTCGGTTCGGTACGCTTCTACGGCGCCGAGGTGGAACTCTCGACGGTGAACATCCAGAGCAAGAACTTCACCTGGACGACCGACTTCACCTACTCGTTCAACATGAACAAGGTGTTGTCGCTCCCCGACGAGTACAGGTACAAGGACGTCGACGGCAAGGATGCATGGCGTATCGGCGGGTACACGATGTCGGAGACGGGATTCCGTTTCGGCGGCACGGCCGTCGGCGAACGCATGGGGCGCATCTACGGCTACAAGACCGCCTACATCATCGAAACCGAGGCGCAGGCCGACGCGGCGCTGTACGACGTCAATTCGCACGGCATCCGCCGTTCGGACGGCCGTTCTATCGCCGGCCGCAAGGACATCGGCGACTACGAATGGCTCAACCGTGCCGGGTCGGCGCGTACGGCGGACGGCAGCGAGCAGATCAACGACGAGGACATGTTCCTGCTGGGGTACGTGACGCCCCACTCCACCGGCGGTATGAACAATACCTTCAAGTACAGGAACCTCTCGCTGTCGGTCTACGTCGACTATGCGCTGGGGCACTCGGTCTACAACTACATGTATACGCGCGGCCTGCAAACCTCAATGGGCAACTGCAACTGGAACCTCATCTACGATGCGAACGACTGCTGGCAGAAGCCGGGCGACAACACCAAGTTGGCGCGCCTGTCGGCCAACGACGCCGACGGCGGCAACAAGAACTACTCGCGGCCGTCGAATATCAACGTGCAGAAGGGCGACTACCTCTGCCTGCGCGACGTGACGCTGTCGTACAGCTTCCCCAAGCGGTGGATCGGCAAGCTCGGGCTGGGCAACCTGACGGTCTCGGTCTCGGGCAACACGCTGGTATACTGGACGAAGGTCAAGGGCGTGTCGCCCGAGTCGGCGGTGGCCTCCTCGGGATCGAGCACGGGCATGTACAGCGCGGTGAACACCAGCTCGGCCGATTATAACATTTACCCGCCCACGCGCAAGGTGATGTTCAGCCTGAAGGCCACGTTCTGAACGGGATGATTCTCAACAACTAAATCGAATATACGAATATGAAATTCCATAAGCTATATATTGCAGCGATAGGCGCCGCCTCGATGGCGATGGCGGGGTGCGAGCTCGATATCGTCAACTCCGACCAGCTCAACACGACGAACATGTGGGTGGACGAAAGCGATGTCACGGGCGCGACGACGGGTATCTATTTCGAATTGCGCAACGCCTTCCGGCAGAATTACACGAACCAGTTCTTCTGGGGCGAACTGCGCGTCGGGCCCGCCATGTGGGACCGCGGCACGAACCGTTCACTGATGGACTCGGACATGCTGGAAGTACTGCACAGCCTGCTCAACGGAGGCACGTCGTCGGTAAGCTGGACGAACCTCTACACCTGTATCAACCAGTGCAACTCGGTGATAAAGTACGCGCCGTCGGTCGAAATGTCTGACGAGACGCGCAGCTACTGCCTCGGGAACGCCTATTTCGTCCGGGCATACGTCTACTACTGGATCGCCCGCGTATGGGGCGACGCGCCCGTCATCCTGACGCCCACCGAGAGCACCGGGCGGGAGATTTACCCTTCGCGTTCGCCCCGGGCCGAGGTATACGCCCAGGTGGCGCAGGACATCGAAAGCGCGCTCACGCACATCACATCCAACGCCAAGGGCTGCTATTATGCCACGGTGGACAACATCAACATGCTGAAGGCCGACTTCGCGCTGTGGATGTACGCCGCACAGAAAGGCGGCGATTCCTACCTGACGATGGCCGGGGAGGCGCTCGACGCCGTTACGCGCACGCCGCTGCTCGGCAAGTTCGCCGACGTGTTCGACGTGAAGAACAAGGCCAACAAGGAGATCGCCTTCGCGCTGCATGTCGATGCGACAAATGAGGTGCATTCGGCCAGCTACATCCAGCGTTTCATCTGGGGCTCGACGCAGGTCAAGGCCTCGTACCGCAACGTCGAGGGCGGCGTGCCGGTATCGAGCAACCAGTGGTTCTGCTATGCGGACGAATTCATCGGAGAGCTGAAGCGGAACAAGGAGCAGAACAACGACCAGCGCAGCGACGTGACCTATATGGAGCGCACGGGCGTGAGCGACATGTACGAAAAGGTCGGATGGCCCAACAAGTTCACGGGCGACTGGTCTTCGGGGACGCTGCTCTACGACGATGACCTGATCCTCTACCGGTATGCGCAGTACTATATGTTCCGTGCCGAGCTGTACTATTACAGGAAACAGTACAAGGAGGCGCTCGGGGAGCTGAACGTGGTCGCGCAGCGCGCCTACGGAAAGGCCGACTTCTACACCTCGGCCACGCAGCAGGACGTGCTCGAAGCGCTGGCTGCGGAGAACCGCTGGGAATTCGCCGAGGAGGGCAACCTGTGGTTCACCTACATCCGCCTGGGTTACATCGACACCTACTGCCCGCTCAAATACTGGCCCAATACGGGTGTCGAGGGCGGCGTGGGCGGTTCGACGAACCCCAACATCTACCTCTTCCCGATCTCGACCTCGGCGATCAACAAGAACAGCAACCTCAGGCAGACCGAAGGCTGGTCTTAATCCATTTACCCAACAGAAAACTATTCAGCTATGAGAAAATTCATATCCGGCCTGCTCGCCGTCGCCGCCGCGGCATTCACAGGCTGTTACGAGTCGGGCACCGATGCGGACAACACGAGCCGGGAGGCGCGCATCTCGATTTCGCCCGCCGCGATCGGGTTCGATGCCGACGGGCGGACGACGGACGGACTGGCGTTCGGCACCTACATCGTGACGGTGAACCCCTACGGTAAAATGTATAGCGACTGGCATGCCGAACTGGTCGGCACCGACTGGGCCACGCTCGACTACCATACGGCCTCGCCCGACGGCGCGGTCGAAAAGGCGCTGCGGATCACCTGCTCCGCGAACACGGACTATAAGCGCACGGGAACGCTGCGCGTAACGCTCTCCAAGACGGGCGAAAGCGTTGATTTCCCGATCACGCAGGTCGGGCTCAAACCCGATGCCACGCTCACCCTCTCGACGGAATCGGACATCGAAATGATGGCCCTGGAGCCTGCCGAGGTGACTGTGACCTTCGAGACCAACATGCCCGCCTCGACCGTTACGGCCGAGCTGGAAGAGGGCGTGGAGTGGCTCACCTGCACGCTCGACAGGGAGGCCGGGACGGTCGTCCTCGCGGCTTCGGACAACACCTCGCCCACCGACATGCGGGAGGCGACGGTGACCGTGAGCGCCGGGACGGAGGATACGAGCCTCGCCACAAGGCAGATCAAGGTGCGGCAGCTGGCCAACGAAACCTACCTGTTTATTTACGGGTCGGGCATACCCCACTTTGCGGCTTTCGGCGATGCCGCACAGATGAACAAGAACGACCTGGTGTTCGGCCTCGACCACTATTTCCGCAGCGGCAAGGTGATCCTCTCGACTTCGCGTACGCCGGACGCCTATCCGCGCTATGCGCTGACGGCCGACGGCAAACTCGCCGTACTGGCCGACGCGGCTGCCGAGGCCGCGGCGCCCGAGCTCACGTTCGGCATTGCGGGGATGAATGCCCTGCGCGTGACGATCGCGCTCGACGACGACAACAACGTGGTGGCAGCCGACTCGAAGGCCGAGTTCACGCGCATCTCGACCGTGAACAGCATGCCCGAATCGGAACTGGCCGGCTACCCCACCAAGGAATACGTCACGCGTGACGGAAAGACCAAGACGTGGATGACGACCGGCCTGCACTGGAACGGCGGCGCGGCGATGGGCACCTACAAGCTGGGCAGCGGTCTGGTCGGGGGCTCGAAGACGGGCGGTTACGACGAAGCGGAGTATTCGATGCGCAACCCGGCCTATGACACCGAGGAGAACGGCGGAACGCTCAAGGAGCTGATGATGCCCGACGGCGTGACGACGCGCGCTTCGGTCTACGGACGCCTTTACAGTTCGTACGAAACGCTGACGGGCGACCCGGCCGGCGCGCTGAGCGCGGCCCTGCTGATGCCTTTCCCGCTGGGAGGCGCCGGGACGGTGGTCGTGGATGCCGTGGGCAACAGCATCACGCTGGAACCGATCCTCAAGGCCGACCTGAAAGACTACGCGGCCTCCGACGGCGGCAATGCGCAGGCCGAGGCCGACCACCCGTCGCTCTCGATGCAGGTGCAGGGCATCTGTCCCTACGGCTGGCATATCGCCAACATGTCCGACTGGAAAGACCTGATCTACGCGGTGGCGGAGTCGTCGAAGAGCTATTCGGACTACCCCGTGGCGGCTGCGACGGCATCGTACGGCGCCATGACCTCGGGCAATGCGGCCAATGTGGCGGCGCACCTGCGCTGCAAGGAGTGGCAGGACGCCGAGTTCAACCCCGCGACCGTCATTTCGAACGGTGCCGAGGCCTTCGCTTTCAACCTCTACCCGCAGGGGTGGCGCCTCTACAAGAGCGGCTATGACTACTGCGCCAACTCGGGCAACGTGCGCTTCTACTGCCTGATTCCGATGATGGGACAGACCACGGCCTCGAAGATGGCCCTGTGGCGCGCCTACTGTACGACCTCGGCCGATATGGTATTCGACGACGGGTTCGACGTGGGCAACGGTTCGGGAGCCGCGGTGCGCTGTGTGAAAAATTACGAGAATTTCTGAATCCGGAGCGGGCCGGACGGGAGAACGTCCCTGTCCGGCCCGGGCTCCGGCCATGGAACGACAACGAATAAAAAAAGAAAAACCTATGAAATACTATAAAATGCTTATGCTCCTCACCCTTGTCGCAGCCGGCCTGGCGGCAGGATGCAGCGACGACGAAGATCCGCTGAAGGACTGGACGGGGCCGTCGAAGCCCGGCACCGAGATCAAAACCCCGGCCGAAGTCGGCAACCGTGTCGTCGCGCACCGCGGCGGTTCGACGGAGGCCGGGACACGGCAGTTCCCCGACAATTCGGTGGCGGCGCTCAACTATGCCATCGGGCTGGGCTGCTACGCGTCGGAGTGCGATATTTACCTTACGAAGGACGACGATGTCGTGGTGGCGCACGCATCGGCGGGGTGTTACATCAACAACCTCAAGCCGTGGGAGCATACGCTCGCCGAACTGCGTGCCGCCGGGACGCTGGCCAACGGGGAACAGCTGCCCTCGCTGGCCGACTTCATCGACGTGGTGCTCGAGGCGGGAACCACGCGCCTGTGGCTCGACGTGAAGAACATTACCATCGACGGCAAATCGACCGAAGAGGGGCGCGAGGCTTCGGCCAGGGCGTGTGAGCGGGCGTGCGAGATCATCGAAGAGATGGGCGCGCAGAATTTCTGCGAGTTCATCGTCACGGGCAATGCGACGAAAATCAGTTCGGGCAGCCCCGTCACCATCTGGCAGCGTTCGCTCGCCGCGGCGGGCGCCGTGGGCAGCAATGCCGGGTGGATGAGCTTCCGCAACCCGGCCGATTACATCTCCTACGGCTATCCGTGGGCGAACCTCTCGACGGAAAACCTCTATTTCGAGGGGAAGACCGTGAACAAGAACGGTTATTCGGTGCAGAAATTCCTCGATGCGGGGCTGAAGCTCAGCGTATACAATGCCGACCTGGATGTCGACATGGATTACTACCTGACCTACAAGGACAAGCTCTACGCCATCTGCACGAACTACCCCCGCAAGCTGCTGGGCAAATGGAACTGACCGAACCGTTCCGTATCCTGCCCGGCACCTGTGCCGGAGATACGGCCGGGATGATATCCGGGCTTTGAAGCCCGGATATTTTTATTACCTTTAGCCCTGCGCAGCTTCGTCCTCGACCCGTATTTCCCGGGATTCCAGAAAAAATGCACTTTTTCGAAAAAAAAGTGAAAACAGACTAGGTATTTTTGCGCCTATGGCTGTATAGTATAGGTAACACCCTAAAAGTATACATATTGGAACGCCATACAGATACCCCTACCATAACCGACATGGAGGGACTGCTATACAGATACCTCGTCCGGCGGACGACCGGGGCCGAAGACCGGGAGATATATGCCTGGCTCGAAGCCTCGGAGCAGAACCGCGGCCTGTTCTTCGAAGTCGCGGCCGTATGGAGCGCGCACAGGACACTCGCCTCCCCCGCCACCGGCGAGCGCTGCGATGCCATGCTACGGCGGCTCAACGCGCGTATCGACGCCGACGGCGCCATGCAGCGCCCCGCGCGGTTCGCATGGCGGCGTTGGATGTCCGCAGCGGCTGCGGCAGCCGTGGTCGTGATCGCGGTCGCGGCAGCCTGGCTGGCAGGTCTGCGCTTGCCGGAAGCCGGGCGGTTCCAGTCCTATGCCAACCATACCGGCGACGTGGCCGTCCTGCATCTGGAGGACGGGACGCAGGTGTGGCTGCAAGACGGCACCGAGTTGTGCTATGCCGTAGGCAAGGGAGCCGGGGAGCGGATCGTGCGGCTCGACGGCGAGGCCTATTTCGACGTGTCGCACGATGCGCGGCATCCCTTCGTCGTGGAGACCCGCGAGCTGGCGATCCGGGTGCTGGGCACGGCCTTCAATGTCCGGGCGCTCGCCGGCGACCCGCTCACGGAGGTGGTGCTCGAACGCGGCACCGTACGCCTCGAAACCCCCGGCGGCGACAACCTCGTGCGGCTGCATCCCAACCAGCGCGCGGTGTACGATGCCCGGATGGGCGACATGGAGGTGGCCGAAATCAACGCGCCGCTCTATGTGACCAGTCGCTACAACCTGGTCTCGATGAAGGGCGCCACGATCACGGAGATCATCGCCGGCATCGAAAAGAGCTACGGCGTACGCATACGCATCATGTCGCCCGACGACGGCAAACGCTACGACATCAACTACCTGCGGAGCAATTCGCTCGAGGAGGTCGTCGACATCGTCGAGTTCATGACCGGAACGCATTGCGAGGTGATCCGCAACGAATGATACGGGGCCTGCGGCCGACCACCGCAGGCCTTTTGCACCGCACAACCCGGAACACGCTTCACGAACCTTAAAATATGAAGAAAAATTCCATCCCCAAGCTGGAATTGGTATTTCTTCTCCTGTTGACCGGCATGTGTCCGCAGGCCCATGCTACGGATGACGGCAGAAATGCCTCGCCACAAAAGACCTACGCTGTGGATCTCACGCTCGGATCCGCAACGGTGCTGACCTTCACGGAGGCCGTCACCTCACAGACGGGCGTACTGTTCTCCTACGAATCGGCACTGTCGCAGATGCCGCTCGGCGACGTGTCGGTGCATGAAACCGCGGCGCCGCTGGAACATATCCTGGAAAAGGTCTTCAAGGGACGGGGATTCCGTTACAAGGTCGTCGACCGCATCGTGGTGCTGACCTACGACACGGATTCCGCGCGTTCGCAGCTGGTACTCGTGACGGGGCGCGTCAAGGACGGCTCGGGGACGCCGCTGGTCGGCGCCTCGGTCGTCGTGAAGGATACGATGCGGGGCGTTTCGGCCGGGGCGGAGGGCAATTACCGGATTTTCGCCGATCCGGACGCCACCCTCGTTTTCTCATACATAGGCTATGCCGACCGGGAGGAACGCATCGGGACGAGGTCGGCTATCGACGTCGTACTGGAGGAATACGAAGCCGTGCTCGAGGACGTGGTGGTGGTCGGATACGGCACGCAGTCGCGCAGGACGGTGACTGCGGCCATCAGCAAATTCGACGGGCATCTCCTGGAGGGTATCCCCGTCAATTCGGTCGGCGACGCCCTGAAGGGACGCGTCCCCGGCGTGAGGGTCGCTACGACCGATGCGACACCGGGCGCAGACCCCAAATTCCTGATCCGCGGCGGATCGTCGATCAACCAGTCGAACGACCCGATCGTGCTGGTCGACGGCGTAGTCCGCGAAATGGCCGGACTGAATCCCAACGACATCGAATCCGTTTCGTTCCTCAAGGATGCCGCGGCGGCGGGCATCTACGGTTCCCGCGCGTCGAACGGCGTGATCCTCATCACCACGAAGAAAGGTTCGAAATACCTCGGCCCCCGGATCGTATTCGAGGGGCAGTGGGCCTGGGCGTCGCCCGCCACGAAGTTCGACCTGATGAACGCCCGCGATTACATCCTCACGGTGCGTCCGGCGCTCATGGAGGGGTATTGCGGCGGCATGGATCCGGCATCGGTGCTGGGCGGCGAACAGTCGGCAGGCACGGGCAATACGGCCAAATCGCTCTGGACGACCCGTTACCTCCGGCCGGACGAGCAGGTTCCCGCCGGCTACCAATGGGTCGAAGACCCGGTGAACCCCGGGCGCATCATCGTCTTCGAGGACAACGACCAGCAGAGCCAATGGTTCGGCGACGCATGTTGGCAGAATTACTACGTCGGCATCGACGGAGGCGGCGACAACATCCAATACGCCGCCTCGGCGGGTTATACGGACGACAGCGGGATCGGGATCACGACGGGCTATTCGCGCTTCACGTTCCACGGCAACACGACCTTCCAGGTGACGCGGCGGCTCAGGGCCTCGACGACATTCGACTATTCGCAGATCGAGCAGCAGACCTTCGAGAGTGCGCCGCTCAGCCTGCGCAACTCGGTCATACGCGGGCTCTCCGTCCCCAACACCCACCGCGACTGGTACGGCGAGGAGGCGGGCGAGGAGCTGGCGGGCACGCCCGCGCTGGGCACCAACAACACGACGATACCGGCCGCCTACTACGCCTATTACTACCACAATGCCGGGTCGACGATCAAGCGTTCGACGGCCACGATCAACCTCGACTGGGAGGTGTTCGACGGGCTGCGCCTGGTCGGGCAGTTTACCAACTACAACCGCCATACGCGCAGCTATTTCTATGTCGAGGACAACCCCACGACGGGCTCGAACATACGGCCCATGAAAGAGGGCTTTTCGGAGACCAACCGCATGGATTTCCAGGCCTATGCCGACTACAAGGGTACGTTCGGCAACGGGCACCGCCTGGGTGCCGTGGCGGGCTACGAATACATGCTCGACAAACTCAACAGCTTCGACGTGCGGGTGCAGGGCGCCGTGTCGGACAAGCTGCCCGTGCTCGACGCCGGGACTTCGAACATCGCCAACTATCCGAAGAGTACCCGCACGCGGGAGTGCCTGATCTCCTATTTCGGGCGTGTGAACTACGACTACGGCGGGCGTTACCTCCTCGCCGCGACGATGCGCATCGACGGTTCGTCGAAATTCGCCGCAGGCCACCGCTGGGGCTATTTCCCGGCGGCATCGGCCGGATGGGTGGTCAGCAAGGAGGGGTTCTGGCCCGAAAATAGTGCGGTCAGCATGCTCAAGGCGCGCGTGAGCTACGGGCTGACGGGCAACAACGGGATCGGGCTGTACGACACCTACGGCAGCTACAACTCGCTCTACACCTACAACGGCAACGCGACCACCACGACCAATACGATGCCCAACAACGGCCTGATCTGGGAAAAGACCCTCCAGTTCAACGCCGGCATCGACCTCGGGCTGCTGGACAACCGCATCACGCTGGCGCTCGACTATTACAACAAGCAGACGCGCGACCTGCTGTTCGACGTCAGCCTCCCCAATACGACGGGCTACAACTCGGTTTCGACCAACCTGGGACGTGTCAGGTTCTACGGCACGGAACTGTCGCTGTCGTCGGTCAACATCGACCGCAAGGGTTTTTCGTGGAGGACGGATTTCACGTACAGCTACAACATGAACCGCGTGCTCGAACTGCCCGGCAACGGCAATCCCCGCAACCGCATCAACGGCATCTCGGTCGGCGACGGGAGCCAGTTCGGGGGCATCGCCGAGGGCGAGCGCATGGGGCGTATCTTCGGCTATGTCGCAGAGCGCATCATCGAAACGCAGGAGGAGGCCGACGCGGCCCGGTACGACACGCAGTCGCGCGGCTACCGACGCAGCGACCGGCGGCAGATAGCCGGGCGCAAGGACATCGGCGACTACGAGTGGAAAGACCGTCCGGGATCGACGCGCATGGACGGCCGGCAGATCATCAACGCCGAAGACCAGTTCCTGCTGGGGTATGCCCTGCCCCACTCGACAGGCGGCATCGGCAATACGTTCCGTTACCGGAACTGGACGCTGAACGTCTACATGGACTATGCCCTGGGACATTCGGTGCGCAACGACATGCAGATGCGCTATTTCCAGTCGACGATGGGTAACTGCAACTACAACCTGGTGAACGAGGTGAAAAAATGCTGGTCGCAGCCGGGCGACGACACGCGCTACGCCCGTTTCACGGCCAACGATACGGACTGGGGCAACCGCAACTACGGGCGCACGTCCGACATATTCGTCGAGAAGGCCGACTACCTCTGCCTGCGCGATGTTTCGCTCTCGTGGTCGCTCCCGAAAGCGTGGCTGCGCAAACTGCACATAAGCCAGGTGACGCTCACCGTCTCGGGCAACACGCTCTGCTACTGGACGGCCGTGCACGGGGTCTCGCCCGAGGCCGCGACCACCGGCGGCCTCTACACCGCGTCGTCGACCTACGACACCGGGTTCAGTCCCTACCCGCCGACGCGCAAAGTGCTCTTCACGGCCAAACTCACGTTCTGACACCCTACTGCCATGAAAACGAAATTCGGAAAGACTATAGCCGGAGTCGCGCTGCTGTTCTGCGCATACGGGGCGGGCGGCTGTCACGGCGACCTGGACATCATGCAGGACAACAAGCTCTCGGCCAGCAACATGTGGAAAGAGGAGAGCGACGCCACGTCGGCCACCTACGGGCTGTACGTCTACCTGCGCAGCGCGCTCAAGAGCATGAACGACGTCTACCTCTGCTGGGGCGAGCTGCGCAACGGGCTGTGGGGCCCGGGGACGCACAACACGCTCAACGGCGTCGACCAGTCGCAAGTGCGCACCAGCACCATGAGCTCGGTCAACGAGTATGCCGACTGGACGGCGCTCTACACGACGGTCAACCAGGCAAACCTGGTCATCAGGCATGTCCCGGCAATGGGGCTGAAGGAGAAACCGCGGGCCTTCTGCCTGGGAAATGCCCACTTCGTCCGCGCGTACTGCTTCTTCCAGATCGCGCGCATCTGGGGCGATGCCCCGCTGCCGCTCTGGGGCTACGAATCGACCGACACGGAGCTGTTCCTCGGACGCACCCCCGTCTCGGAAGTGCTGATGCGCGTGGAACGCGACATTGCCGACGCGGAAAGGTACGTCGCCGATACGTCGGACAAGACCGTGGCCACGCCGGCCGCCGTGGCGATGCTGAAGGCCGACTATGCCCTGTGGATGTACCGTATGCAGGCCGGGGGCGAGGCTTACCTGGCGATGGCCCAAGAGGCGCTCGGGGAACTCGGCCTGTCGGACGCCCTGCTCGAGCCCGCGTATGCCGATATTTTCAGTTCGTCGAACAAATGCGGCCGCGAGGTCATTTTCGCCGTGCACCAGGATGTGTCGGAAGCCCTGAACGGCCCGGCCTACTACCTCGGCTGGAACGAGAGTTACGTCGAAGCGGCCTACCGCAACAACCCCGTCCCCACCACCGGGGGCAACCAGTGGTGGTGGTATACCGACACCTACCGGGCCCTGCTGCAGGCCGACCCCGCCGATACGCGCGCGGCGCTGACCTGCCGTACGGCCGATTACGGCACGGGCGGCCGCAGGATCGGCTGGACGGAGAAGCTGATGGGGCGCGTGGACAACGGCACACGCATCTTCGACTCGGATTTCATCCTTTACCGCTACGGCGAAGCCTTCCTGATGGCGGCCGAAGCCCGGTATTACGGGAAGGACTACGCGGGTGCGCTCGAAGCCCTGGCACCGCTGGCCGCCAGGGCCTACGGGCGGAAGGATTACTATACCGACACGTCGCCCGAAGCCGTCCTGCAGGCGATCGTCGACGAATACCTCAGGGAGATGGTCGGCGAAGGCCGCACCTGGTGGATGCTCCTGCGCACGGACAAGATATGGGAGTACAGCGCCGACATCGCGGCGCAGCGCGACAAGAACCCCAACATACTGCTGTGGCCCATCACGCAGGCGGCCATGAGCCGAAATTACAACCTCACGCAGACCGAAGGCTGGTATTGACCGCCCGGGACGGAACGCCGCCGTATAGGGGCGGCGACGGCGGTCCCGCAAGGCGGGAGGAGGAACCTGCGCCCGGGAGGCGACGTGCCTGCAACCGCGCCTGTGAACCGGCAAGAAAAATGCCGCGCCCTTTTCGGGGCGCGGCATCGCTTTTAGGAGCGGGAGGGTCAGAAGCCGATGAAGTCGGTCTGGAGCTTCGAGGTGCGGTAGGTGTTGCCCATGCCGTCCTCCGCCACGATTTCGAAATCGGCGGCCCCGGGCGTTCCCGACGCCAGGTTCCCGTAATAGTAATGGTCGAGGTTCTTGCCCCAGGTTGTGCCCACGCTCTTGCTGTAATAGAGCACGTGATAGGCATAGGCCCAGTAGTCGTAGGTCTTGACGCGGGTCATGTCGCAGACCTTCGTGCCGTTCTGCCAGAGCGAGACTTTCCAGTTGCCCGAGGCGTCGGAGTTCCAGACGTTGGCCACGATGCACTTCGCATCGTTCATGGCCGGGGAGTTGGCCGCCCAGCCGAAGGTGAGGCTGCCCGACTTGCCGAACACCTGCGTGGCCGAATAGGCCCGGATCTGGTAGCCGGCTTCCTTGTTGGTCGACTTGTAGTACTGGTTGGCGATGGTGTTGCCCGAAATCTCGTAGACGCCGTACCCGTTCGGCGTGCCGTCGGCGCAGATGTTCGCCGTCCACCACGCACCGCAGGCGGCGCCGTGGACATGTTCGAGGATCGTCTTTCCGTTACGCTTGTGGATGTATTTCTGGTGGTAATGCGTATGGCCGATCATGATGTGCGCCTCGGAGAACCCGGACAGCAGGTCGAGCACGCCGTCGTAGTTCTCGTGGCTCTCGTCCGTCACGCTCGTACCCCCGCGGAACGGGATGTGCGCGCAGAAGATCACGAGCTTGTCCTTGTCCACGTGCGACAAGTCCTGGCGCAGCCACTCGAGCTGCTTGTCGGTGATGCCGCCCTTGTACTTTTTCTTGCCTTCGTAGAGGACGTTGTCCATCGACACGATGTGCACGTCGCCGCGGTTGAACGAATAGTTGCGCGGGCCGAACTGCGTTTCGAAATTGGCCGCGGCATTGTCGTCCGAAGTCTCGGTCTGCAAATGGTCGTGGTTGCCGATGGTCTGGAAGACGGGCAGGTTGCGGTTGGCCATCGACTCCTTCATGTTGCTCCACAGGTCGGGCGTGTCGAAGACGATGTCGCCGAGCGTGATGCCGTAGACCGGCGTGCCCTTGGCCTTGTAAGCGTCGGCCGTAGCCTCGATGTCGGGGATCGTCTCGTTGACGTAGCGGCTGATCTCGGCCGTGGTCGAACACTGCGGGTCGGCGATGCAGACCAGTGTGAAATCGCTTTCCGGGGCCGGCAGCGGCGTCAGCACGAAGTCGTGGCGGTCGGCGATGTTCTTATGGACGATCTCGGCGTAGAAGAGCGGGTAGTTGTCCGCCGACGTGTTGACGGCATACCCTGCCGGCGTGCTGTAATGTACGAAGCGCGCCTTCTTGTAGCGCTCCATCTGGTAGACGCCGTTGGCATCGGTCTCCACGCAGCCGTAGCCGTCCGACACGACCACACCCGGGACGGGGTTCCCCGACGTGTCGGTCACCAGTCCGTAGAGGGTCGTATTGCCGTCGAGCTGCGTGCCGTTGACTTCGGTTTCGACACCCTCGCCGCCGTCATGCCCGCCGGACTTGTCGTTGCTGCATGCCAGCATCAGCGTCGCCGCCATACAGCATAATAACATGATTTTCGTTTTCATATCCTGAGTTTTTTATTGCTTATTTCCAGAGCGCGTTCTGTTCGAGGTTCGGGTTGCGGGTGATCGCCGTCTGGGGGATCGGACGCAGGTATTTCTTTTCGCCCCACGTGCGCTTGTACTCCCAGACGATATTCCCCGCGGCGTTGAGCGAGAAGGTCTGGTTGGCCCCCGTATTGGAAATGGCGATCGAATGTTCGGTATCCTCGCCCGGGCGGATGTAGAAGTCGGGTACGGGATCGCCGTTGTCGTCGGTGCTTTGCCCCGTGAAATCGTAGGTGTAGCCCGTGTTGCCGATCCAGATGCCCGTCCAGGGGTTGTTGTCGCTCGTGAGCAGGTCGCCCATGTGCCAGCGCATGTCGTCGTCCCAGCGCAGCCCCATTTCGAGGCAGAGCTCGATGCCGCGCTCACGGCGCACTTCGAGGATCCACTTGTCGGTCACGGTATTGAGGAAATAGGCCTCCATGTAGGGGTCGGCCTTGTCCGGGACGACCGGGGTCACGCCGGCACGGCTGCGCAGCTGCGCGATGGTCTGATCCCATACCGCGGCGTCCATTTCGCCCAGCTCGGCCTTCGCCTCGGCGTAGTTCAGCAGCACCTCGGCATAGCGGAGGATCGGCAGCGAATTCCAGCTCGCGGCCTTCGACAGCACCTTGTCGGCATCGTCGTCGATCGACCACTTGATCGGATGGTAGCCCGTACGGGTCACTTTCCAGTTGGGCGAATAGAGCCGTTCGCGGCCGCTGATCTTCATCTTGTAGGTCGGGCTGATGACCGTCTGCGCCATGCGGGCGTCACGGCCGTCGAACTCGCGGATGAAGTCGATGGTCTGGTAACCGTCGATGTCGGTGAACGGCGTGCCCCGGGTCGTGAGGTAGGTGTTCATGAACTTCTTGGTCATGGCGATCTTGGCACCGTAGGTCGGCGAATAGTAGTACCAGCTGGTCTCGTGGAACGCCGAGAGCTCCTTGCTGTACTCGCGGCCGAAGATCACCTCCTGCGTGAGCAGCCCGGCGCTGGTGAAGAGCGAGCGGTAGGCGGTCTTCACATCGCCCGTGACGAGCGAATAGGGCCCCTTGTCCATGATCTCCTTGGCGGCGGCAGCGGCCTCGCGCAGGAATTTGTTGTCGGCGTTATACTCGGCCTGCCACGGTTTGTCGGACGACGGCTCGCGCGAGTGGTACTTGCGGAAGGTGCCTTCATAGAGGCAGACGCGCGACTTGAAGGCCAGCGCCACCCACTTGTTGATGAGCGCCGAGCCTTTGGTGAACTTGGCGTCGGAGAGGCAGTAGGTGCTTGCGAAGGTGAGGTCTTCCAGCACTTTGTCCATGACGTACTCGCGGCTGTCGCGGGGTTTCATCATCGCCTCCTTGTCGCTGGCCGCGATCGTGAAGTCGTACCAGGGCACGGCGCCGAAGGTCTGCACCTTGTCGTAGTAGAACCAGGCGCGCCAGAAACGGGCGACGCCCTCGTAGTGGTTGTAGATCTCGTCGCTCACACGCCCCCTGCACTTGTGCATGTTGTCGAGCATGTAGTTCACGCGGCGAAGGTTCGTCCAGTTGCTCTCAGCCCATCCGGTCTGGTTGTCGGGCGAGACGTTGCCGTCGGGGCGCAGCAGGTCGGTCGGGATGTCCACGGCGCAGTAGTCGGCATAGATGTCGCCGCGCGTGATGGTTCCGTCGCCGGGGATCATCTTCTGGATGAAACCGTTGGCATAGAGTTCCAGGTCGGTTTCCGATTTCCAGAACTCGTCGCTGCCGATCTGGTCGTAGGTGTCGCGCGTCAGGAAATCCTCGCAGGAGGCCATTCCCGCAGCAGCGAGGGTCATCAGCGTATATAGCAGTATCTTTCTCATGGTTGCTGTCGGTTAAAATGTTACGTTTATACCCAGGGTCACGGTTTTGAGCATCGGGTAGGAATAGCCGTTACCCGTACCGTTCAGGCCCGAAGTGGTCGAGGCCGCGAAATCGGAGTCGCCGCTGGTGATGACTTCGGGGTCGAACATGTCCGTGTGCTTGAACATCGGCGAGTGGGTGAAGAGGTTCTCGCCCGACAGGTAGACCTTCAGCCCCTCGAGGCGCAGCTTCTTGCAGATGTGCTTGGGGAAGGTATAGTCGATGGTGATGTTCTTCAGTCGGATGTACGAAGCGTCCTGCAGGTAGTGGTCGTTCTCCCACGTCAGCGGGCCGTCGTTGCGGTTGGCGGCGAGCGATACCATGCGTGTCCAGTAGGGGTTCTTGTCCATGTTCGTGACGCGCCAGTTGTCGGTGCTCTTGTCGATCTTAACCACGTTGTCGCCCGTCTGCGTCTTCATCAGCGAGTTGTAGGCGCGGTTCCATTTGCCCCAGAAGAATCCGGACTCCGTCCACGGGTACCAGTCGCGCTTGCCCACGCCCTGCCACAGCATCGAAAGCCCGATGCCGTTCCAGTTCAGCGACATGTTGATGCTGTACTGGTAGCGCGGCGACTGGTTGCCGATGATCTCCAGGTCGCCGTGGTTGGACAGCGTGCGGTTGCCCTTGGTCATGATGCCGTCGCCGTCCACGTCGACGAAGCGCAGGTCGCCGGCATAGGCGCGGAACATCTCGCCGTTCTTGAAGAAGTTGTAGGCCGGGCCGTTCAGGGCGTCGGCGTTGCTGGCGTAGATGCCCGCCGTGCGGAAACCCCATATCTCTCCGATCTCCATGCCCTTGTAGTAGGTCGTCAGGTCGCCCGTTTCGTTATAGTAGTCGGTGATCCAGCTGCGGCTGTCCCACAGCATACCCTTGATGCTGTAATTGAACGGCTTGCCGCCCAGGTTGAACGAGTCGCGCCACGAAAGGCTCAGCTCCCATCCCTTGGTCTTGAGGCTGGCGTAGTTGCCGTAGGGCGCGGCGCTTCCGAGTACCTGCGGGAGGTTCGGGCCGACGGTGTAGAGGTCGGTCGTATTGCGGCGGTAGTAGTCGCCGGTGAACGAAAGCCGGTTGTGGAACAGGTCGAGGTCGAGGCCGATGTTGTAGGTGGTGACCTTTTCCCAGGTGATGTCGTCGGGGATCAGACTGGGCACCGACGTGTAAGGTACGTTCTGGCCGTTGATGATGACCGACGACTTGGCGATCGAGGCGCTGCCCGAAGCGGTCATGGTCTCGAGGTACTGGTAGGGGTCGATGTTGGCATTGCCGAGCGAACCGATGCTGGCGCGAACCTTGAAGTTGTCCAGCCACCCTTCGACGTGCGGTTTGAGCCACGGCTCTTCGGAGAGGCGCCATCCGACCGATGCCGAGGGGAAGAAGCCCCACTGCGAACTGGACGGGAATTTCGACGACCCGTCGTAACGGGCGCTCACTTCGGCCAGGTAGCGGCCTGCATAGGCATAGTTGACGCGGCCGAAGAATCCGACCAGCCCCCACGTGTAGCCGCCCGAGGTGGTCGAGTAATACTCGCCGTCCATGAGCGTGAAGCTCGGCTTCGAGGGATAGAGGTTGCCCTGGCGGTAGGTCTTCTGCGTGCGGTAGTCGTAGTCCTCGAGGTTCCATCCGGCGACCACGTTCAGGTCGTGATCCGAACCCAGCTTGGGCGTGACCGTGCCGACGATGTTCGTCGAGATGTAGTCCGAGCGGTACGTCCAGTTTTCGAGCGACGAGAAACTGTTGTCCTGCCCCGAAACGTTCACGCCGGTGTAGTAGGTGTAGAGGTTCTCCATGCGGTCGCGCGACCAGCGGGAGCCCTTGTAGGTCACGTCGGCCGAGACCTTGAAGACGTCGGGGACGAATTCGAAGTTGAACGTCGTGGTGTTGGCCACTTCGAGCTTGTTGTTCTCCTGCCACGAGGTGCCCTCGGCGAAGGCCGCATAACCGGTCTTGGCCGCGGTCTGCGTCCAGGTGCCGTCGGGGTTCTTCAGCAGGGCGAACGGGAAGGCGAACATGTCGATCTGGCGCGAGATCACCTGCTGGCCGTAGTGCACCATGGGCTGGTGGTACTTGCTGCTCATCAGGCTGGTATTGTTGTCCAGCGTCAGCCACGGGCGGATGCGGATCGAGCCCTTGGCACGGAGGTTATACTTCTTGTAGGTCTCCTCGCCCACCTTGTAGATGCCGTCCTGGTTGTAGTAACGGCCCGAAATGTAGTAACTGACCCCTTCGCGGCCGCCCTGGATGCTGACGGCGTGGGTGGTCGAATAGTTCACCGACTTGTAGATCTCCTTGAGCCAGTTGGTCTCGCCGTAGTAGTTGTAGTTGCCGTTGGCGTCGATGTCGTAGTTGTCCATCGTCGGATCGGCACGGCGGCGTTTGAGCTCCTCGAACCAGGCGTTCGAATAGGGCATGTAGTTGTTGAAGAGCGACGGTACGGTCGCCGTCGGCGAGGAGTTGAGATACGACTCGCGGAAGGCATCGACCCACTGCACGGGGTCGGTGACCACGTTGTCCTCCCAGATCACCGTACGGCGGTGCAGCGACACGGAGCCGTTGTAACTCACGCGCACCTTGCCCTTCTCGGGATCCTTGGTCGTGATGAGAATCACGCCGAATGCGCCGCGGGCGCCGTATACTGCGGCCGACGAAGCGTCCTTGAGCACCGAGATCGAGGCGATGTCGTCGGGGTTCACCGAACCCATGTCGCCTTCGGCACCGTCGATGAGCACCAGCGCGCCGCCGCCCTGTCCGAGTTTGTTGGTCTTTTCACCGCCGCTCACACGGGCCTTGAACGTGTTGTTCACGCCGCGGATGGTGACTTCGCCGGCATGGTCGGCCTTACCGTCGACCTGCACGATGTTCAGGCCGGGGATCTGGCCCTGCAACGAACGGGTGATGTTGGCATTGGGCCGGTTTTCGACCGCGTCGCCCGAAAGGTTCTCGACCGCGCCCACGATATTGCGTTTCTTGAGCGTGCCGTAGCCTACGACGACTACTTCGTCCATCACCAGCTCGTCCTCCTGCATCGTGACGTCGATCTGCGTGCGGCGCCCTACCACCTCCTCATGGGGGCGGTAGCCGATATACGAGAAGAGCAGCGTGGCGTTCCCGTCGGCCGGGATCGCATAGCCGCCGTCGACACCCGTCGAGACGCCGACCAGCGTCCCCTTGATAGTGACCGTCACGCCGATCATCGGGTTGCCCGCAGCGTCGCGGACGACCCCTTTCACCTCCGATTTGGCGGCGGCCCTGGCTGCCGGGACGGGGCGCGTGCTGCGCGTCAGCACGACCACTTTGTCAACCACCCGGTAGTCGATGCCGCGGGGCGTGAATACGGTCGCAAGGATGGCCTCGATGGTGGCACCCTTCTCCGAGACCTCCAGGTTCTCCATCGGATAGCCGGCCAGTGCCGTTTCGTAGGAGAAGGCGATGCCCGCCTGCTGCGTAATAGCATCGGCAACGGCCTTGAGCGTCGTCCGCGAGTAGGATAAATTCAGGTCATACCCCTGCCCTTGCGCACCGGGGAGCGATCCTTGGGCGGCATAGCAGCCGAAAGCCCCCGCGCAGAGCACCATGACCAGACATAGTCCTTTATGGAATAATTTCTTCATAGTTTCAATTCGGTTAATTGGTTATTTCCCGCTGCCGCGTGCAAAGCACGTCCGCAGCCGCGCCGTGCAGGCGGGCTCCGGGGAAATTCGTTCCGATACGGCAGACAGAACCTTGCAAGTCATCCGTCGTCCGATAAAAAACCGTGTAGTGCTGGTGTAGGGGGAGGGATTAGTCAGACATCGTCGAAGTTGTTTTAAAGTTTCCGGTTAATAATCGTTTTTTTAGTTTGCATTGGGTCGGTTGCGGCCGGCGTTTTCCGTCCGGTCTGCATTAGATACAAGCGACCGGGGCAAACTACCCAATGCCGGAAGCTTTTTTCACAAAATTGCAATGCAAATTTTTATACCTATGTATTACAGATATTTTATTTTTCGGTTTTTCGCCGCAAGGTTCGTAAAATTTTAAACATTTTTCTTGCGAATCCCGGAAAATTGCTATATTTGCAGTGCAAGTCATTCGATATCGTTAGAAACCGTGTAGGAAATTGACATCCGGCAGTGTATCCGGAGTCGGTTTCTGATTTTTTTTTATCGGTTTTACAAACAAACTAACGATCCAATCATGATGAAATTTATTCATAAACTGACGATAGTTCTCGCGTTGGGCGGGATCTGCGGTCTTGCCGCGTGCAGCGACGACGACCAGGGGTTCCTCAAACGCAACCTGCGCGAGATGAGTTTCCCGTACGTCGAATCGAGCGATACGTTCACGATCCGCGCCACGGGGGACTGGCAAATCAGCGACACCCCCGACAGCCGCGAGTGGACGAACGCCTACGGCTGGGTGCATGTCGACCAGCTCTCGGGCAAGGGAGACCCCGGCACCTACCAGAAGGTGACGGTCACCTGCGACCAGAACACCTCCGAGGAGCGTAACGCCACCATCTACCTGCACGGCTGCGGCGAAGAGAACGTCGCCATCGCCATCAGGCAGGACAACGGTATCTTCGAGTGGAAACCCTTCGACAACGGACAGCAGTTCGACGTCTCGGGTATGCTCAAACTCAACGCGGAAGCCGGGGCCAAGCTCCGCATCCCCTACATCAAGGCGCTCGGCACGGAAAAATACACCGTCACGGTGACGCAGACCGGCGGCGAGGGGATCACGGCCGCCAGCGGCAGCTATTCGATCCCGGCGGCCGGCAACGGCTACATCGAAGTGCCCCTGACGGGCACCGCCACCAAGCAGGGCATCGTGACCTTCGCCGTGAAGGCTACGGACGAGGCTGGCGCGGAGAAGGATTTCGGCTCCGTTTCGACCATCGTCCGCGCCGGGTTCGACGCCCAGGGCGAGGAGCTTCCCCTGCTGACGCAGAACTTCGGCAAATTCCCCTGGGGCGGCGACTGCATCGGCCAGAAGGCGGGTGTCACGACGGCCGACAAGACCGTGGCCAACCTGAGCCTCGACAACGAGACGGTGAGCGTTACGGCGGGCACCAACGCCAGCATCGGCGGCATCACCTCGACCGTACGCAACGGCAACGCGGCGTTCTACCGCGCCATCGGCATGGAGGGGTGGACAGGCTACCTGAACTACATGTGTCCGGGCTACATCCAGTTGGGCGCCGCGAGCGACAATGCCGACGGGCAGCCGGGCAACCTCATCTCCCCGGTGCTGAACATCCCCGCGGGCTACGACCTGCTGCTGACCTGCAAGGTCGCCATCTGGGCCGCAGCCCCCGACCAGGGCATGGTGGGCATCTGCGAGAAGAACGACGGGTTCTGGATCCCGAAGGGCACGCTGGACAAGATCGTAGCTTCGACCAAGAGCTACGTTTCGCTCGACATCCCCGCCTACACGTGGGTCGAGGTCACGGCCGTCATCCCCAATCCCGGCGCGAAAGCCAATCCGGCATTCTTCATCTCCACGGCCGACAGCTGGTTCTCGGGCTCCTCGGTGAAGGCGGGCCGCTGGTACCTCGACGACATCAAGCTCGTATACTAAAACCGGACAACTACCATGAAAAAAAGCATTTTATATATTCTGTTCGCCCTCTTCTCGCTATCGGCCGCAGTCTCGCTGACGGCCTGCAAGGACGACGGCGTGGAAATATCGGGGGCCAACAAGTCCAAGACCCCGAAGAACGTGAAACTGCTCGAATACGGGCCCACGTCGCTTACGATCTGCTGGGATTTCATCCGCGGCGCGACGTCGTACACCGTACAGCTCGTCGACGGGGAGATGAACCCCGTGAGCGAAGCGCTCTGCAAGACCACCGACGCGATCGACTACCACGAATTCACCGACCTGGCGACCGACCGGATATACTACGGCCGCGTCAGGGCCAACTTCCCCTACTCCTCCACCTCGGACTGGGTATACGTCACGGCAAACGAGCAGCCGGCCATGCTGATGGCCTCGGTGGGTATCCTCGAACTCGACCCGAAGCTCACGCTCAATGCCGCGACGGGGTCGACGCTCACCTACGAGTGGTCGTATACCGAAGATGCGGCGACCGACGCCACGCGCCTCTACAACATCGAACTGTTCCGCGACGAGGCGTGCAGCGAGCTGCATGTCAGCTGGCTGGCCGACGGAAAACTCGCGTCGGACAAAGGCATCTTCACCGCCCTGGCGGGTTATCCCGTCGTGAGGTTCACCTTCTCGGGGCTCGATCCCGAAACGACCTACTACGCCCGGGTCACCAATGCCAGCTTCGGCAACATCATGACCCCCGTCGTCGCCGGGACCACGGCCAAGGCCGGGCCCAAAGCCTCGCAGAATAACCCGGCACAGGCCGGAGATATCGTGCTGGCGCAGGATTTCGCGGCATTCATCCACGGCGGCGATGTCGTCCGCTCGGCGGCAGGTTACAACGCCGTATCGGGGACCGACTACCGCAAGGCCTGGGAACCCGCCACGGGCGAGAACCCGCAGGCCGACGGCGACCGTCCGGTCTGCAACTGGGCTACGGAATTCCACATCCACACGGGCGGAACCTCGGCCGAGTATGTCGAAAGCCTCGGCATGACGGGCTGGGGGTCGTCGGGCAACACCTCGACCCGCCCCGGCTACATCAAGTGCGGCGGCGGTGGCGGCGGTATCGGCATCCTCTACACGCCCGAGCTGGCGGCCCTGCCCAAGAATACGACCGTGACGGTGAGCTTCTCGGCCAGCGCCTATGCCGAAGGCGAAAACGTCTATGGCAGCGACATCGTGGTCGAGGCCATCGAGGGCGCCGAGTTCGGCACGAACAACGTCGTGAGCAAGAAGGGCACGGTTGTGGCTTCGAAGGTCGTGGACATCTCGTCGGCCGTAGGCCGGTTCGAAACCTTCACGGTGACGCTCGACGGCCTCTCGCCCACGTCGCGCATCGCATTTTCGTCGAACCCCGCACAGGCGGGCGCCAACAAGACCCGCTACCTGCTCGACGACATCGTCGTGGTTTACGACGGCGAGACCAAACTGGAAAAACTCACCGTTCCGGCGAACGTGAAATTCGACGCCGAAGCCGTCTATTCCGACAAGCTGACCCTCGAATGGGACGAAGTGGCCGGGGCGGCTTCCTATACGGTGGCATGGTGGGCCGACGGCACAGAGGAGAAGGACGCCACGGTAGCGGAGGGCATCACCTCGGCCTCGTACCTGCTCAAGGAACTGGAGGCCGGCACCGAGTACCACGCGAAGGTCAAGGCGTGCCGCTACAACAACCCCGACTACGATTCGGACTACTCCGCCGCCGTGTCGCAGAAGACGGACATAGCCCCGGTACAGGCCGGGATCGTCGTGTCGAAAGTGCTGGCGACCTCCTCGACCCTCACGGTCGAATGGGCCCGTGCGGACGGCCAGGCGTGTGTCAACAGCAGTGCGCAGGTCTACCACGTGAAACTTTACAGCGACGCCGAATGCAAGGATCTGGTCGTCGGCTGGAATGCCTCGAACGTCTTCGGCATCACGGCCGGGAACCGCTTCCGCTTCACCTTCTCGGGACTGGCCCCCGCCACGACCTACTACGTCTGCGTGGACGACAAGACCAACGATTTCTTCTCCGACCCGCTCGCATATGCGACTGCCGCCGCAGGGCCGCAGGCGGGTGCCACGACGGCAGGCTCGGCAAAGGCGGGCGACATCCTCCTGGCGGAAGATTTCTCCAGGGTGATCCACGGCGGCGACATCGCCAATTTCGCCGCGGGCTACTATCCCCCGACCGCGGGCCGCGGGACTTACGCCGCAGCTTCGGGCGACAATCCTTCGGGGTTCTCGGCCACCCGCTGTACGGCCAATGAGTTCGACGTGTTCAGCGGCGGCGGCGTGGCTGCGCCCTACACCGAGGGCACGGGCCTTGCGGCCTGGGGCAAGTCGGGCAACATCGCAGGCCGCCCGGGCTATGTCAAGATGGGCGCCGGAAGTGCGGCCGCCTCGCTTTACACCCCCGAACTGACCGCCCTGCCCGATGCGGCGACCGTCAAGGTGCGCTTCTCGGCACAGGCTTACAGCGAGAAATACGACGGTTCGGGCGCCGATGCCGGGAAAATCCTCGTCAAGGCCGTCCGCGGCGCCGTGCTCGGCGCAAAAGGCGCCATCACCGGCACGGTCACGGAGGTCTCCGCGGCCGACCCCGTGGATATTTCGGCTGCCAAAGCCCGGTTCCGCGAGTTCGAGGCAACCCTCACGAACGTCACGCCCGATTGCCGCATCGTGATCTCGACGAGCGAGAAACGCGCCCTGCTGGACAACGTGGTCGTCACCTGCACGGCCATCACCCCCGCGACCAAACCCGCAGCACCGGGCGGGGTTTCGTTCGACGCCGCAGCGGCGGCCGACAGGCTGACGCTCAAATGGAACGCCGTCCCCGATGCGACTTCCTACACGGTCGCCTACTGGAAAGGTTCGGCCGCGGCTCCCGAAAGCGAGTATGCCTACAAGACCGGCATCGCGTCCACAGCAACGTCGCAGGAGCTGACCAACTTGGAAAGCAACACCTCCTACTGGGCCAAGGTCAAGGCGGTCGGCAGCCTCGATTCCGACTGGTCGGAAACGGCGAACGCCACGACCATGGACAGCGGCGGCGAGCCGCTCCTTCCGACGGCCGACCTGCTCGACGTGGTGTTCCGCAACGACGGTTCGGCCATGGACAACTCCCCGTCGGCAACGCCCGTGCGGGCGCTCGAAGGTACGGCGATGATGACCTATTACAACGACCTCTATTCGAGGTATGCGGCCCATTTCAACCACACGCCGGGCACGTCCGTCAACGAGGGGTTCTACAAGGCCGACTACTCGGCCAACAAGCAGTTCCAGGATGCACTCGCCGACGGGCACACGCTCGAGGCGCTCTTCAAGCTGGATGAGAAGTCGGACGGTTCGGCCGAGCTGAAGATGTTCAGTTCGATGTCGAGCGGCGGCACCGGATTCCTTATCAGCAAGGCCGACAGGGGTACGGAGCTGACCTTCCTGCCCAACGTCAGCACGACCGGTAAATCCAGCTGGGTATGGACGAAGAGCGGCATCAACCCCGAGGCGGGGCGCTATTACCACGTCGTGGGCGTATGGAACAAGCAGGAGGCCAAGACCTACATCTACGTAGACGGCGAGCTGAAGGGTACGATGGATGCCCCGGGCAACTACGTGCCGCCCACCACCACGACGAGCTACTGGTTCGGCATCGGCGTCGACGCCAGTGCGACCGTGGGTCAGAACGCCTGGAAAGGCGACGTGGCCATCGCACGCGTCTACGACGCCCCGCTCACGGCCGAAAAGGTGAAGGCTCTGTGGGAAACCGTCAAACGCGACCAGCAGCCCGCCGCGATCAACATTACCGGGCTGCTCTACCTTTCGGGTTGCGAGGTGGGTGCCGATTACACCTACACGCTCTACGGCAAGGGGTTTGCCGCCGGGGACAGGATCCGCTTCGAACCGCTCGCCGGCAGTGCCGGGGCTTTCACGCTCGACGGGTCGGCCGCAGCGGAGTCGCTTTCGGTGCGCATCCCGAACGGATTTGCCTCGGGCAGGTACCGGATGGTGCTGATGCGCGGCCAGAACCAGTACCCGCTGGGCATCACGCAGCTCACCTATTCGAATAATCCCGCCCGAGTCGCCAAACCCCGGGTGATCGCCCACAGGGGCTACCACAAGGACGGCGCCGCCCAAAACTCCGTAGCTGCGCTCGCCAAGGCGCAGGAGCTGGGCATCTACGGCTCGGAATTCGATGTCTGGATCACGGCCGACGGCAAGGTCGTCATCAACCACGACAGCACCGTTCCCGGGAGCAGCCTCGTGATCGAGAACGTCAATTACGACCAGATCAAGGATCTGACGCTCGCCAACGGCGAAAAGCTCCCGACGCTCGACGATTACCTGGAGCAGGCCACGAAAAATGCGGACACCAAGCTGATCCTCGAAATCAAGAGGCACAGTTCGGCCGCCAACAACGCCCGTGCGGCGGATGCCGTCATCGAGGCCGTAAAGGCAAAGGGGCTGACCGACCGTGTGGAATACATCGCTTTCGACTATACGACCTGCAAACGCATCGTCAACGCCCTCCCGGGTGCCATGGTGCAATACCTGAACGGCGACCTGGCTCCCGCCGCAGTCCGGCAGGACGGCATCGGGGGTATCGACTACCGCTTCTCGGCTTATTCGGGCAATCCGGGATGGGTCAAGGAGGCACATGCCAACGGCATGGTCACGAACGTATGGACGGTCGACACGGTGCAGGACATGATGACCTGCATCGCATGGGGAATGGATTTCATCACCACCAACAACCCCGAGACCCTGAAGGAGCTCCTCACCAGGACATTCGTGTCGGCCAACTGACTGCCGCAGGGCGGTGCGCCTGTGCCCGGGGATTTCACCCGGCACCCCGCAGTTCCCTGAAGGCGCGACCGACAGCCGACGGCGGCGGGTATCATGCCCGCCGCCGTTTTTATTGCCCTGCGGAAAACAAAAAAGGCAGGCGGGCTCGCCAATCTGCAAATATTTTCTAACTTTGTGCATACGATACGAACATGGAGCCTGCAGAACTCATATCCGCCATACGCGCCGGGAGCCGTGAAGCCTTCGACGAGATGTGCGGCCGTTATTATGCGCCGCTGACGGCCTACGCACGCCTCTTCCTAAACGGGAACTGGGCGCAGGACGTCGTGCAGGACGTATTCGTTAACGTATGGGTGCGCCGCGAGGCGCTCGACCCGGGGCAGTCGCTCTACGGGTACCTGCTCCGCTCGGTCTATAACCAGTCGGTCAACTACGTCAACAAGCACCGCCATGCGTGCAGCTACCGCTCCTACTACCAGGAACGTATCGAAAGCATCGGCTACGCCTATTACGATCCCGACCGGAATCCGGTCATCGAAAAGCTCTACTCGCAGGATCTGCGCACGAGTATCAACGAGGCGATCGCAGCCCTCCCGGCCAAATGCCGCGAGGTCTTTTCGTTGAGTTACCTGCAAGGGTTCTCCCACCGCGAGATCAGCGAACAGATGGGGATTGCGCAGAGCACGGTCGAAAACCATATTTACCTTGCCCTGAGGCAACTGCGGGCAAAATTGTCGAAATCGGAGCTGATTCTGCTGCTGTTTTTCATTTTTTTACAAAATAATTCCCATCCGCTTGGGTAGATTTCTCCCGTGGATTGTATACTAAACGGACACAGAACAAATGGACGATACGATTATAATGGACTCAGTCATACAAAAATATTTTGCCGGGGAGACTTCGGAACAGGAGGAAAAGTACCTCCTCGCGTGGCTGGAGGAGTCGGAGGAGCACCGCAAATACTTCTTCGAACTGAAGAGCCTGTGGGGGGCACGCCGCGTCTTCGAGGAGAGCACCGACCTGGCGCATTTCGCATCGTTCATGCGCAGCACCGGCCATCGGATCGGAAAGATCGCCGCCGGAGAGCGATACGCCAGGCGCCGCAAACTGGTGCGGTGGACGCTGGGGGCCGCTGCTGCCGTCCTGCTCGCCGTTTGCGCCGGCACGGCATGGCATTTCCTCTCGACACCCGACATATACCGGGTTTACGAGAACACGGGCGATGCGGTGACGACCGTCACGCTCGACGACGGGACGCACGTGTGGCTCAACGCCCGTACGAAACTGACGCTGCCCGAAGCCTTCGGCCCGACGCAGCGCAACGTGCAGCTGGCCGGCGCGGCCTTCTTCGAGGTGGCGCGGGACGAAGCCGCCCCGTTCGTCGTGTCCACCGACAAACTGCGCGTGCGCGTGCTGGGCACCTCCTTCTGCATGCAGGCCTACGAAGGTTCGCAGCAGGCCGAAGTCGTCCTCGAACACGGTTCCGTACGCCTTCAGACGCCCGCAGGGGTCAACCTGGTGACGCTGCAACCCGACCAGCGCGCCCTGTACGACGCTGCGGACGACAACCTCGCCATTACGCAGGTCAACGCTTCGCACCTCGTGCTGACCCAGTACGACCTGGTGACGATGTCCGACGCTACGCTGCACGAGATCATCTCGCACATCGAGACGACCTTCGGCGTGCGGCTTTCGGTGCCGGGACGCTACGGCGACAAACGCTATACGTTCAATTACCAGCGATCCAATTCGCTCGAAGAGGTGCTCAATATCGTCGAATACCTCACGGGCGAGCATTGCGAGGTTATCTACCGCAAAAAATAACCCTACTGGGGAATACCGTCCGCCGGATTCCCGGGATCGGCCGCACGCGGCACCGGTGCCGGCAGGATCGCACAACAAAAAGAGGCTCTGGAAAGAGCCTCTTTTATCGTTTCACGGGCCGCAGGCGCCGCGGGATCAGAGCGTCGAAAGCCAGTCGAGCGTGGCTTTCTGCCAGTCGTCGTAATAGCGGAAGCGGGAGTTCATGCCCCAGCCGTGGCCGCCCGACGGATAGATGTGCAGCGTGGCCTTGATGCCGTGTTCCTTGAGCTTCTGGTAGAACAGCGCGCTGTTCACGGCCGGTACCACCTTGTCGTCGTCGCAATGGAACAACAGCGTGGGCGGCGTGGCGGCATCGACCTTCTTTTCGAGCGAGAACTCCTGTGCAAGGGGCTTGTCGGCATCTTCGGCGCCGAGCAGCTGTACGAAAGTCCCCTTATGGCGTTTGTCCGGGTCGGCCGAGATCACCGGGTAGAAGAGGATCATGAAGCCCGGCTTCACGTCCGAAAGCGTCCCGACGCTCCCGGCGAGGTAACCCCCGGCCGAAGTCCCCGACACCCCCACTTTCGCGGGGTCGATGTTCAGTTCCGCAGCCATCGAACGCATCACGCGCAGCGCCTCGTCGGCATCGTTGCGCGGAACCTCGCTGTGGCCGTTGGGCAGGCGGTATTTCACCACCGCGGCCGTGATGCCGTTCCGGGCGAACCACTGGGCCTCCTTATGCCCGTTGCCGACCGAGAGCGATGAATAGCCGCCCCCGGGGAAAAACACGAGCGCCTGTCCCGTGGCATTGTCCCCGGCCTTGTAAATCCACATTTCGGCCGTCTGCGTGTTTTTCCACTGTCCGGGCTTGGATTCGATCTCGTCGCCCGAAAGCCCGTTCGAGGTGGGTGCTGTCGTGTTGTCCCACAGGACAACGTGGTAATCCTGCGCACAAATCGCCGACGACAGCATGAGGGCGAAGAGCAGGAGCATTGTTTTCTTCATAATTCGAGTTTTAGACGTTGGGATAAAGATAAAAATTATTTGTCAGTCCGTATACGGTGTTTCAACGGGGCGATGGCCGGGGGGCCGACGCTGAATTCCCCGAGACCGAGCGCCACGAGGCGCTGCGTGGCGCGCGGGTCGGCGGCCAGTTCGCCGCACATCCCGGCTTCGATACCCGCCCGGTGCGCGGCGTCGAGCACCATGCCGATGCTGCGTTGCACGGCCGGGTCGAATGCGTCGCAAAGGTAGGCTACGCGGGGGTTTCCGCGGTCGGCAGCCATCACGTACTGCGTCAGGTCGTTGGTGCCGATGCTGAAAAACCGCGCCCGGGTAGCCAGTTCGTCGGCGATGAATACGGCGGCCGGGGTCTCGATCATCACCCCCAGCGCTATGTCGCGGTCGTAGGGAACCCCTTCTGCGTCGAGTTCCGCCATGCAGGTCTCGACAACCGCTTTGGCGGCGCGGAACTCCCCGACCGAAGCTATCATCGGGAACATCACCCGCACGTTGCCGAATGCGCTCGCGCGCAGCAATGCCCGCAGCTGGGTGCGGAACAGCTCCGGCATGGCCAGCGAAACCCGGATCGCACGCCATCCCAGAAACGGGTTTTCCTCCGGCTCGAAGTGCATGTAGGGCAATGCTTTATCCCCGCCTATATCAAGTGTCCGTACAGTCAGCGGACGTGCCCCGCAAAGCTCCGCCGCGGCACGGTATGCCGCAAACTGCGTCTCTTCGTCGGGGAGCGCCGGGCCCTGCATGTAGAGGAACTCGCTCCGGAAAAGTCCGATGCCCTCGGCGCCTGCATCGAGCGCGCGTCGCACTTCGTCGACGTTCGCGGCATTGCCCAGCACCGTGATCCGCCGCCCGGCGGGCGTGACGGCGGGCGCCTGTGCATCCGCCGCGCAGCGGAACGCATCCTGGCGCAGCGATTCGAGCCGCGCGGCGTATTTGCGTCCGGTAGCCGGATCGGGGTCGACGATCAGTTCGCCCCGCTCCCCGTCGATTATCAGCCGGTCGCCGGTTCTGACCTGCCGCATGCACCCGGCAACGCCGACCAGCGCCGCGATGCCCTTGTTCCGGGCGATGATCGCGACATGGCTCGTCACGCTTCCGTGTGCCGTCACCAGCCCGGCGACCCTGCCGAAATCCATCTGTGCCGTATCCGAAGGCGCCAGTTCGTCGGCCACCACGATCGTCCCCGGAGCCAGTCCGGTAAAGGGGTCGTGGGCGGTTTCGCCCGACAGGACGCGGCGGATACGCGCACAGACGTCCCGCACATCGTCGGTACGTCCGCGCAGGTAGTCGTCGTCGAGCGCCGCGAACATGCCGCACACCTCTTCGCAGGCTTCACCGAGCGCCTGCTCGGCGGACAGGTGCTTTTCCGCAAGGCGCCCCTCGACCAGCCCGGCGAGCATCGGGTCGCCGGCCATCTCCAGATGGGCGGCGAAAACAGCCTCCCCTTCTGCCAGTGCGGACAGCTCCGCCTTCGCACGCTCCAGCGCCGCATGGAACCGCCCGGCCTCGGCCACGGGGTCGCCTGCCGCGGCCGTAGCAGCGGCGGATGCGCGGCGTTGCAGCACGAACGCTGTCCCGACGGCGATCCCCGCCGTCGGGATTCCTCGGATCGTGAACATCATTCGCGGATGCCGGCGATGAACTCCGTTACGGCCCGCACGGCTGCGGCTTCGTCGCCGCCCTCGGCGCAGACTTCCACTTCGGTGCCGTGTTTGAGCCCCAATGCCAGGAGCGAAAGAATGCTCACGGCACTGGCCTCCCGGGCTGCGGTGCGCAGGGTGATCCTGGCGGGCGCAAGCCCCCTGATTAACTTTACAAGTTCGCCCGCAGGCCGCGCATGCATGCCGTTCGGGGCGGTGATCGTTACTTTTCCGGTTGTCATATAGGTAGTTATTTCAGTGCTTCGTATATCGCCTGCGGATCGCCTTCGGTCGTCAGCCTCCGCAACAGTTCTTCGTCCCCGAATACCTCGCCCAGCCGGGCCAGGATATCGAGGTGGGCGTCCCCCACGCCGGCAATGCCCACTACGAGGTATGCCTTTTCGTCGCCGAACGCAACCCCGCCGGGGTATTGCAGCACCACGATGCCCGAGTGCAGGACGCACTTCTTGGCGTCGGACGTGCCGTGCGGAATGGCGATGCCCATGCCCATATAGGTCGTTGCCGACTCCTCGCGGCGCAGCATGGCATCCGCATATCCGGGTTCGACATATCCGCCCGCTGCGAGCAGTTCCCCGGCCCGCCGGATCGCGGCTTCCTTGGGTTCGGAGGAAAGTCCCGTTCGGATATTCCCGGGGCGCAAGACCTCGCCGGGAGACCGCCCCGCGGCATCGTCCGGCTGCGGGGCGGCCATGCGATCCGGGGCATCCCCCGCCCTTCGCAGGCCGGCGTCGGAGGGCTGTGCGTCCGCCGTCCCGGCAGGCAGACCGCCGGCTCGGGGAATGGCGTCCGCACCGTCCTGCCGCGCCAACCGGGCGAACAGGGCGTCGAGGGCCGGGTCTGCCAGGAAATTGTCGATCACGACCAGCGCGGCTCCTTGTGCCGATCCGGCGATCCGCCCGGCCAGCACGGACTGGCAGACAACGACGTCGGCATCGGCGGGAATGCCGTCCGCGGCACAGTTGCCGACCGCCGTGCCGATGCCCGCATCGGAGAGCCTTTTTCGAAACCGCGTGGCACCCAGCGCACTCGACCCCATGCCCGCATCGCAGGCGAAAACCACCTTGCGGATATGTGCCGGGAAGTGCAGCGCGGCCTTTACGGCGGGCGCCCCGCTCTGCGTGGCGGGGATTGCGCCTGTCGGCATATCCTCCGCAGCGGCGGCACGCCGGACGAAGGGCGCCGCCATGAGCAGCGACACCGCCGTGGAGATTAGCACTCCGGCCAGCACGACCAGGGTCTGGCCTTTGGGAGCCATGGCCAGCACCGAAATGATGCTGCCGGGCGAAGCCGGCGCCACCAGTCCGGCCCCGGCAAGCGAAAAGAACAGCAACCCGGCGGCACTGCCCGCAACAGGGGCGAGGATCAGCGCCGGGCGCGCCAGGATATAGGGAAAATAGATTTCGTGGATACCGCCGAAGAACTGGATGATTACGGCGCCGGGCGCCGACTGCCGCATATTGCCGCGGCCGAAAAACCAGCAGGCCAGCAGTACGCCCAGCCCGGGCCCGGGATTCGTTTCCAGCAGGAACATGATCGACTGCCCGGTTTCGCGGGCCTGCTCGATGCCGATCGGCGAGAAGATGCCGTGGTTCAGGGCATTATTGAGGAACAGCACCTTGGACGGCTCGACCAGAAGCGACACGAGCGGCAGCAGTCCGTGGCGGATCACGACCTCCACGCCGTTGCTGACCAGCAGCGTCAGCCCCGTCACCGCACCGCCGATGACCCAATAGCCCAGTATGGCCAGCAGCATACCGAGGATGCCTATCGAGAAATTGCTCACGAGCATCTCGAAGCCCGCCTTTATGCGTCCCTGCGTAAGTTTGTCGAACCACCGGATCGTATACCCGCCCAGCGGGCCCATGACCATGGCTCCGATGAACATCGGGATGTCGCTGCCGACGATGACGCCCATGGCGGCGATGGCCCCGATTACGCCGCCCCGTTCGCCGGCGACGTTGCGCCCGGCCGTATAGGCGATCAGCAACGGCAGCAGGTAGGTCAGCATCGGGTCGACCAGGCGTGCCATCTGAGCGTTGGGCCACCATCCCGAGGGGATGAAGAGCGCCGTGACGAATCCCCACGCGATGAACGCGCCGATATTGGGCATGACCATGCCGCTCAGGGCCCTGCCGAATTTCTGTATTTGTTGTCGCATAGCTTTCTTTCTTGTATATAATACAAGGAAAGCGCGCGAATCACCTATTCCGCAGGCAAAGAATCGCCCTGTTTTTTTTCGGGCGGCGGCGGATTTTGCCTTTTATTGCCCCCGTACGGTGCCGCGCCGGAGGCTCCTGCCAACAAAAAACCGCCTCCCCGGTCAGGGAAGGCGGTTGCATTATTGCACGGGCAGGTTACATCATCTCTTCGTAGGCGAACTGCACGGCACGGTTCAGGATCGCGATGAACGGCTGCGTGCGGCGGAACTCCGCGAGGGTTCGCTCCAGCAGGTCGTCCGAGAGCAGGAACTCCTCGGTGATCTTCTTGGCAATATAGAAATCCTTGAGCTTCAGCATCTCGGCGTACTCACTGTCGGCAGGGAATCCCGTAGGCACCCGCTTGAGCTTGTTCTCTTCGACGATGGCGAACCCCTTGGCCTTGCGGATGGCCGCCGCGATTTCCGCACCGTTGTCGAGGATCTCCTCGCGCACGCTGCGCAGCACGACCGGCTCGGGGCAGTACAACCCCGCCGAAAGCAGGTTGCTCCATACGAGGCTGTCGCAGCAGGGTTCGATGTGGAAATAGTAGCCTGCAAACCCCGACTTCTTGCCCTTGGGCGCGATATACGCACCTATATATGTTTTATAGGGCGACTTGTCGGGACTGAACCGCGTGTCGCGGGCGATGCGGTAGGTGCAGTCCTGCACCCTGAGGCCGCGCACCGTAGGGTCGAACTCGGCGATCCCGGCGATGAGTTGCTCCGTGAAAGCCGCGAAGCGTCCCTTCACGTGCGCCCATTCGGCGCGGTGGGCGTCGAACCATGCACGGTCGTTGTTGTCGTGCAGGCGGCGGAAAAAGTCGATGACCTCTTTCATCCTACCGGAATTTTACCACGCGAAAAGCGGATAGCCGGCCATCAGGGCGTTCACGTCCTTGCGTACGGCGGCGATATTGGCTTCGTTCTCGGGGTCGTGCAGCACCCGGTCGATCAGACCGACGATGTAGTCCATCCTGTCCTCCTTCAGGCCGCGGGTGGTGATGGCCGGCGTCCCGAAGCGCAGCCCCGAGGTCTGGAACGGCGAGCGGCTGTCGAACGGCACCATGTTCTTGTTGGTGGTGATGTCGGCCGCCACGAGGCACTTCTCGGCCAGCTTGCCCGTCAGCTCGGGGAACTTCGTGCGCAGGTCGACCAGCATCAGGTGGTTGTCCGTGCCGCCCGAAACGATCTTGTAACCGCGTTTAACGAACGCTTCGGCCATCGCCCGGGCGTTCTTCTGCACCTGCGCCTGATACTCCTTGTACGAGGGCTCGAGCGCCTCGCCGAACGCCACGGCCTTGGCGGCGATGACGTGTTCCAGCGGGCCGCCCTGGATGCCGGGGAATACGGCCGAATTGAGGATTTGCGACATCATCTTCACGGCACCCTTGGGCGTGGTGAGCCCCCAGGGGTTCTCGAAATCCTTGCCCATCAGGATAATACCGCCGCGCGGGCCGCGCAGGGTCTTGTGCGTCGTCGAGGTGACGATATGCGCGTATTTCACGGGGTTGTCCAGCAGCCCGGCGGCGATCAGGCCGGCCGTGTGCGCCATGTCCACGAGCAGCAACGCCCCCACCTTGTCGGCGATGGCGCGCATACGTTTGTAATCCCATTCGCGCGAATAGGCCGAGGCGCCTCCGACGATCACCTTGGGCTTGCACTCCAGCGCCTTGCGCTCCATGGCGTCGTAGTCGATGACGCCCGTAGCCTCGTCGAGCTGGTAACCCACGGCGTTGAAATACTTACCCGACATGTTGACCGGCGAACCGTGCGAAAGGTGGCCTCCGTGCGCCAGGTCGAGCCCCATGAAGGTATCGCCCGGCTGCATGCAGGCGAAGAATACCGCCATGTTGGCCTGTGCGCCCGAGTGGGGCTGCACGTTGGCATATTCGGCGCCGTAGAGGCGGCAGATGCGTTCGATGGCGAGCGTCTCGACCTTGTCCACGACCTCGCAGCCGCCGTAATAGCGGGCCCCGGGATAGCCCTCGGCATATTTGTTGGTCAGCACGGAGCCCATGGCTTCCATGACCTGGTCGCTGACGAAATTCTCCGAGGCGATCAATTCGATGCCATGCATCTGACGGCTGCGCTCGGCGGCGATCAGATCGAAAATCTGGGTGTCTCTTTTCATATC